>Ga0207653_10000122_pt1 | contig 54835 bp, 103 predicted proteins | sample KBSK5251metaG_FD_184341 | JGI IMG/M metagenome (GOLD analysis project Ga0207653, IMG submission 184341) | Corn, switchgrass and miscanthus rhizosphere microbial communities from Kellogg Biological Station, Michigan, USA - KBS K5-25-1 metaG... | ecosystem: Host-associated > Plants > Roots >... | reverse complement strand
TTGCACCGTGGCCGGGCGTGGGGGTCACCCCCCAGGGCCCGGCTCAATCTACCATCGACGTTCTGTCCCAGACCCTACCCTCACAACACCGCAGGGCACAAGCCCCAATCTCTGTGCTGCACACCACCTGCGTCTGCCCTTCCCTAAGCGCCCCTGTGTGTGCTAGTACGCGTGCACTCTCCTCACCCTACCCCCATACAGTCCTGCCCCTGCCTGCACACACCCCCATACACCCCTCTAGGAGCTCCATACAGCCCCCTACAGGGGGTGCCTGGTACGAAGGGCTACCCAGGGGGGTGTAGGCCCTGAGATTGCCCGACAGAGGGCTTAAATAGGTTTTCCCTGGTAGGAGGGGGTGCCATATAGACCCCCCTCCCCCTATAAACACCCCCTGACCTGGGGTTATGGGCCGATTTGACAGGGTCTTGGGGGAGGCGTACTGTTCTCCATGTCGCCACCACGGGACACCAGCCCTGGGAGATCAGGGAAGCCCCGAAATTGGGGGTTGCGGGTCAGAACCCCGTCTGGTACGTTTCTTCCATCAACTCCACATGGTCCCGAGGACAACCCGCCTAGAGCGGGGGATGGTACGGACCAGCCGAAACGGGGTTTCCCCGAATCCGGAGTTGACAGGAAAAACCCGATTTGCTAAGCTTCACCCGGAGCCTAAAGGCCCCCACAACTAAATACCTCGCAGTCAGGATGGCCGGCAGTGTATCGGCCCCCATGACAGGGGATTCGCAATCGGAATCCTAGACTCACTGGCAGCGAGGATTTGACAGCCCGGAAACGGGCTGGTACGGTTACACCAGAACGGCACACGGTCACTGAACCGGGTAACACCGGGAACGGGCTGGAAGTGCTTGTACCTTGAGAACTCCATATGCAAGCGTTGAGCCTAGAGGTGGCGCAGTAAGCGCCCACTCAACACTGAGTCTTGCACAACCCGCTGAAAGCCCCGGCGGAAATCCTGCTACGTGCGATAAACGCTGCTAGTCCATAGCTTAAGTTCTCCGGAGCATTGGAGAATGAGGTTTGGCGATCAGGGTTGAAACTCCCACGAGCAGGGCCTAAGGTTTGAAATGCTTCCCTTGCCCGTGCCATCGGTTCTGTTGAGTCGACTTCGGTCCGCGCTACGGTGCCTTTAGCACGGTCTTGGGTGGCAATTCGAGTCTTGAGGAGAGTTGACATGAATGCTGTTCGACTCGCAGACATCCAGTCTGATGCAATGCCCCGTACCTTCAATATCCTGCGAAGGATTGAGGTGTTCGTGGGTTACCAGTCGGAAGACCACAAGCGAGGTTTGGTTTCGGATTACCCCGAAGCCTGGGCTGTCATCACGGCTGCGACCTACGGAGCCGTGACGGTGGAAGGTATCACCATGTGGGGCTGGGACATCGTGGAAGAGTTGTTCGAAAGACTCCACGACATGTACGATCACTTCGCGAGCTTTCGCCTGGTGATCGAGAACGCTGGCTGAACGGGATGCCCCTCTCGCAGGGGTTTCCCTTTGAACCACCGTTCAAGGGAGTAAGTTATGGTCAAGCAGTTGAAGGCGGTTTTCGGGAACTCGGTTACCTACGCGTCCTGGACCCCAGGGTCACGGTACGTGTCCACCTTCTGGAAGTACGAGGGTGAGTTCAAGGCCGATCAGACCGAAGTCATGAAAATGAGGATTGGCGAGACGTTCGAGAAGTTCATGGCGAACGAGTTTCTTGGAGAGATCACGCCCGTGACCGGGCTGCCAGGCCACCGCTAGATGTCTTGCCTGACGTAGAGCCTTGAACGGCTCTACTGCGGGTTCTACACCTAGAAGTGAGGTTAGTTGCAATGAAACAAGCATTGAGCAGAATCGTGATTGCTCCGGTGATCGCGGGAATCATCCTTGGGTGTGTAAGCCTTGGGTCGTGTGCTCCCAAGGATTCGCCTAAGGTCAACAACAACTCATGTGGTGTGATCTTCCTGAGGTCTTCGGACTGCCCGGAAGACACCGCAGGCTGGATCGGTTCCCCTGAGGACAACAGGACGGGAGGCCAGAAGGCATGAGGCTTCCCAGGCTCCCACAATGGATTCGCAAGGGGTTCAATGAGGCATCACACATGATGTCTCTGGGTTTGGACACCTACACTATCTGGGCCTTCCAGTCGGAAGAAGACATGAAAGACCACAGGTGGTATTTCAAGGATGTCTTCCAGGATTACGACACGGCCTGTGACTTCCTGGAAGAGTTGAAGGTGCTTCACGACGAACTGTTCTTCACCAACGATTTCGAGTCTCTTGTATAGAGGGTTGGGGCCTTCGGGTCCCCCTTCTGTATTCTTCACTCGAAAGGTTAAGTTATGATCAAGTTGCACCAGAGGGTTCAGGTAAAGCCTCACCTTGATTGCTGGATGCGGGGTGAGAGGTACGGTAGGGTTGTGAAGCTGGGCAAGGACGTGCATGTCCGGATGTTCAAGACCGGCCGTATCCGCGTGTTCTCCGCTGCGAACCTGGACGAGGTGAAGGCATGAGCGAGGTTTCGCACGAGATGTTCGATTCGGGCGGTGTCAGGTACGTCCGTGTTCGGGCTACCGGCGGTACTCGCCGTGAGCGTGGCAGTGCAACCGGAGCTTTGATCCGGAAACTACCGGGTAAATACGAGAGGTACCACACTTCTTACTCGGAAACCCACGGGTTCCTCACGTGCACCTACACCAACTACCGGTGCGACAAGCCCCCGAGGTTTGAGGCGCACACGGGTAGGCCATCCTGGCACCAAGCGAGGGCTGGTGCCATCTCATCCGGCATCGTGGTGTTCGGCACGAAAGACGAGGCCGATCGGTACGTTGAGAAGTACAAGGCTTCGCATCCTGGTGAACCCGCGTTCGTGATTACCAAGGATTGAGTGTTTTGCCTGAGGTATGGTACTTGTGACCTACTTCGGGTTCCACACTTAAGGAGCAAGTTATGGGTAAGGTAAAGGGTCGTATCCAGGAACTGGAAGACATGATGGAATTCGATCATGTCATTCGTGTTCACGAGGATGGCACGATCTCGGAACCGGAAGGGTTCTGGGCTCCAGAGTTCTACGACAGTCGGTGTTTCGACAAGTCGTGGACCATGCTCACGGGCTACTCCGGTCAGTACTCGTACTCGGGTCCGGTGATGCATGATTCCGAATACATCGGCGGAGGTTTGGCCGAGGACATGTTGGATCGTCCTGGTGTCTACGTGGCCGTGACTCACACCTACTCGGGTGAGTCCGAGGGTGAGGATGTCCAGGAGGGTTGGGGCATTGCATTCCGGGAGTGGCACACCCCTGGACACACGCCCGGCACCTTGTACGGCTGCCCCGAATGCGAATTCAACTGCTACTGCGATGAGCTGAGGTCTGGTCAGGTGGACAGTTCACACCCGGACGTCGATTGTGTGTGTTGTACCGAGTAGGGGCCTGATTTGGTGGGAGCCGTCACAGACGGCTCTGCGCCATGTTTGACCCCTAGCAAAGGATAGAGACATGAGCAGCATGGCCCAAATCTTCCCCAAGCCCCCGCGTTTCGTGGTCCAGTCGGACCTCTTCGGGGTGTACGTCCGCGACACGTTCAGCGGACACGCCGTGAGGGATGGGAAGGAGAACGTGATCAGGTTCTCGTCCGACAAGCGCGACGAGATCCAGGAAATCGCGGACCAGATGAACGAACTCACGGCGGGTATCTCTTTCGAGGACTCGGCCGTGCACGTCATGACCGATGAGGAACTGGCAGCCTAGTTCTTTTCGTGGGGCAGAGGTACACCCTCTGTCCTGCGATCCTTACTAGGAGGTTTGGTTATGGAAACCATCATTTGTGCTGTTCCCGAAACCCCTGCCGAGATCATTCGCGAAAGGGTTGACAACGGCATCCAGTTCCTGTTTGAGGAACTCGCCGACGACTGGTACGATCACATCGACACGAAGAGGCTTGACCTGGGAGACATGATGGACTGTGTCATCGGTCAACTCTACGCACCAAGCACCGGTGAGTGGGGTGGCTGGAACAGGTTCTGTGAACACCACGAGCCGTCTTCGGAGTGGATGCTGGCCCACGGCTTCGACAGCCCGAACACTCAGGACTACGCTCTGCTGACCCGCGAGTGGAAGGCCCGGATTCACGACATGATCGCCTGATGGTTCTTTCATCGGGTCCAAGCCGTTGCTTGGGCCCTGGTGATCTACCCTCAGTCGAAAGGCAAGAGACATGACTACTGCTGAATTCAACTCCGAACTCCCCGCGTTCGCCCCCATCGTCGAGAAGTTGGCGGAAGAGATCACGGCAGGCCGGAACTGGGACATGGAAGCAGAACTCCTGCTGGCCGTGGAATGCCCCTCGGACTGCGAGGACGAGTGCTGCGTCGAACCCAAGGCTCCCGAGCTGGACGAACAGACAGCCGAGGTCATGTTCGAGGAGTTCGTCAACGAGATGTTCCCGATCGTCTCGATCATGGGGTTGGACTACGACCCCGCACGGGTCCTGAGGGAAGTCGACCCCACCGCGTACCATCAGGAGTTCCTGAACTGGATGGACTCCCAGGAAAGTGATGGTGTGTACTCGTTCCCGTGGAACGAGTAAGGTTTGACAAGGATTGAATCTGGTGCATACCCTGAAGAAGGGTGTGTACCGGGTTGAACCCTAAGTCGGACGAAAGGTAAAAGACATGACCAATAAGGTTTCTCTTCGAGACTTGGTAGACGCCCTGCGTTCTGGCAAGTACGCCAAGGGTGTGGGAGCCCTTCAGGTGAAGACTGAGGACCAGTCTAGCACCTTCTGCTGTGAAGGTGTGATGTGCGAGATTTCCGGCCTGAAGGTTGTCGCATGGGGTGAAGAGGACGACGAGACCAGTCGTGCCTACGCCAAGTACGCGCTGCCACAGGGTGATGCCACGTGGTCTTCGTTCGCCCCCGCGTATGTGTGGGAAGGCACCCCGATGCACACAGGCTCTGCCAACGAGACTGCCGAGGTGTGGTTGCCGGTATACCAGAGGGATTGGCGTGATGATCTGGTCTTCAATGGGTGGAACTACATCACGCTGGCATCGCTGAACGACTTCAACCCTCGTGACCCGAAGAACGCGTTCACCTTCGATCAGATCGCGGACTTGATCCAGTGGGCGTACCTCTCGGACTGAACGCCTTCCGGGGATCTCAAGCTTTGACTTGAGGTCTCCCGGTGCGCATTCAGCGCGTATCCCCCAAAAAATAGGAGAGCAAAGACATGAGTGAAATCAAGCTGTCCCCCGCGATGGTCACGGCTCTGAAGGGTGCGGAGATCCTGAACGCGACCGGACCGACCCTGCCAGAGTCCACCAAGCAGTCCACCGTGGCCGCGCTGGCATCCCGTGGGCTGGTGTCGCTGGATCGTTACCTGACCCCGGAAGGCGTGGAAGCCGCGCGCCAGCTCGGCAACGACACCACCACGTACAACGACCCCGCACCGATCGAGGTCCTGGAGGAGTTGCTGGAAGGCGACCCCTGGGCCTCTGAGAAGGCCGTGGAGACCACGGAAGGCAATCCGGCGGCCATCACCTCGGAAATGGTCACGCAGGCCGCACAGAACCTCCTGAAGGACCCGACCGACCTCGCGAAGGCGGTAGACCTGGACAAGCCCCACGTCGTCCCGAACCGTGAGGACAAGCGCAAGGTTCGGTTCCAGATCAAGGGCGCGCTGTCCCGTCTGCGGGACCGCAACCGTACGAAGCGCATGAAGAAGTACGGCTCGGTTGCCGAGACCTTCGCAGCCTGAGACATGGGCTACTTCTGGCCACTGTTCTGGGGTGTAGTGGTCCTCGCATCATGGCTCGCATGGATTTTTGCCGACCCGTACGATCCCGACTAGGAAAGACATCATGCGATCACATCAGGTGACGGTTAGTCACTTGTTCAGGCTGTCCGACCGGGGCATCGACCCCGGTCGGGAGCTGGACATCATCAAGAACATCCATCGTTACGTTGACGACGCACACCGGTTCGCCATGTCGTATGCGAACTACGCACAGACCGTGCGTGAGCTGTGCACCGGAGAACCCGAGCCGGTTTCCACCTTCCTTCAGAGGTGGCCACACAGGAAGGTTGTACTGTGACCAACCCGTTTTACATCTTGACCATCATTCTGTTCATGGCCGCGTGTTTCTTGGGTCGGAACAACAAGTACGCTGCGTTCGCGTGCTTCCTGGTGGGTGTGCTGTCGGCTTTCGTGGGGACATACCACAATGCCCCCTAAGAAAGGTAAGAGCAAGGGCAGACTGCCGCATATCGACAGGAGCAGAGCCCTGCCGGTAAGGTCTAACATCGGATTCTGGAAAGTCTTGGCGTTGGGTGCTGTGTTTGGTGGGATTGTGTACGCATGCCAAGCACCGCCTTCGACTCCTGAGACTCCCCAGACCACACAGGTAATTCCGAGGTAAGAGAGGTTTCATGACTGACCGCGACGAAGATGACAACTCGCATCGCAAGGCTGATGCGACATGGTGCACCGACTGCACCAACGGAAAGAACCCAGATGGGGATGAGTGTCAGACCTGCTCAGGGAATCAGTGGTACTGATGATCCAGATCCAGGAAGATGGGTGGACTGTAACCCTCACCAATGGCCGTGACCTCACGGTCAGCGGGTTCGGTATCACCCGAGTTCATAGGGTGGGCAACATGTCTGCCGATGAGCTGGTAGGTTTTGCCTTGGGTTGGGTGGCCTATCACAAGATGGTCAGGGCAGACAGTCCGATCCAGGCAGAGGCCTACCCCGTGTTTCAGTAATACCAGGACCACATGTTACGGACCTATTCACCAGACCAAGCGGTCAACTCCAAGGTCGTCTGAACATGAGACAATTGAATAGGTAGACATGAGCACACAGTGCTACGAGGCGTGTCTTCCCGCGTGAGGGTTTGGGTAAACATGTTCCGCATGTGGTTCCCAGGCCTAACACGCACTTGACCTCATAGTGTACTGGAGCACGCCTGGCATGGGGCTAAGGTAGACCAGGTTCGATTCCTGGTGAGGTCACTCCTACAATGTGAACACAAAAGGAGAAAGTCATGGCAAAGGTTACCAAGATCATCGATGACATCGATGGCACGGACGCTACCGACACCCTGGAATTCTCGTGGGGCGGGGACAACTACACCATCGACCTGAGCGACGAGAACGCCGACGAGTTCCGCAGGCTCATGGCTCGTTACGTCTCTCACGCCACGAAGGTGCGTCATGAGGTGAAGCCCTTCGGGAAGCGTTCTGTGCCCACACGGACCACCTCAGAGCTGAACGAGATCCGTGCCTGGGCCCGCAAGGCGGGTCATGAGGTGTCCTCGGTGGGACGCATCCGGGAGGAGATCATCGCAGCCTTTGAGAACAGGGATCTCGACCAGGAGACCGTCGACAGGGACGACACGGAGGCCCGCATCGTGGCGCGTGTGGTTGGGAGTGCGTAGTGGGGATCTACTACTTCGCAGCAGCCATAGTGCTGCTCTTGCTGGGGCTGTACATCCACGACAAGTACGGTGGGAACAACGACAAGGACAAGTGGTGATGCTTACTATTGTTCTTGGGGTAATCCTGGTGGTAGTGATGTGTCTCCTATGGGAACTATGGGACATGTGGTGATTACCTACGACATGATCCGGGGTTTCTTTTCTGGGGTAGTGTTCACATCACTGGTGTTCTTCTGTCTTGTGATTTCATGTAGGAACAAATAAGGAAGGAGGTAATAAAAGACATGTTCGCATATTCGGGGGAATCCGCAACAGAGGATCTGACCACATTCACGGCAATCCTGGCTGTTGTTGTCGCAGCAGCCTGTTTTCTGATTCTCGCTTTCTGGAAGAGGTAAGACGACGATGGGAGTACCAACATACAGGAGTGTTTCTCAGGTAAACGAACTGGAACGGTGCCCAGAGGCGTACCGCCTGGGCCGAATCGAACGAGCCTGGAAGAAACCAGCAGCATGGCTCCCGCAAGGCACGGCAGTACACCACGCGGCTGAGATGTGGGAGAAGTCAGGCCGTACCATGAGCCTGGAAGAGGCCCAGAACGCTTTCAAACAGTCGTACACGGATGAGGTAGCAAGGTATGCTGCCACCACCCCTAATTTCGACTTCTGGGAGCGCTCAGGACCATACAACGGGCGTACGGATGTGGAACGAAGGTGGGGTATTGGTGTTCAGCAAGTAGCCGGGTATGTGGACTACTACACCAAGTATCCCGAGGAAGTACCCGGAAACTATGATGGTTTTCCGGCAGTGGAACTTGAGTTTGATGTCGAGTTTGGTGGGACCCCGGTGAGGGGTCTCATCGACATGGTGGTTGACGACAAGCCACGAGACAACAAGACGGGTAAGAAGCCTGGGTCAGACTTTCAGCTCGCAACCTATGCGGGTGCTCTGGCTGTGAAGTACGACGTACCATTCACCCAGGGTGATTACTGGATGGCCCAGCAAGGCAAGCCAACCAAGCCGTATGACCTGTCGAACTGGTCGGTCCAGAGGCTTGCCGATGTGTATGGCGAAGCAGACGAACAGATCAAAGCGGAGAACTTTGATCCGAAGCCGTCTGTCGAGACTTGTCAGTTCTGTTCTGTCCGAAGCTCGTGTAACTACGCAATGGCATAGGAGACAAATGAGTAAAATGCACACCCAGATTGTGTTTGGTCGGAAGTATGTCGACGTAGTCGATCTGGAGCTGTTCCTACGGCGGGTCCAGGAGCGTAACCCGCACTTGACCGTGGATGGGTACGTCAAGCATGTGATCAGGGAGATGTGCGAACGTGAGTAACCAGCAGGTCCTAGATGACCTGTACCGACATTTGAAGGCACTGACCCTGCCCAACCCTGTCCAGTTCGGTGTAACCGGCTCACGGGGCTACTCAGACCTCGCAACGGTGTCTCTGGCACTGGGTTGGGTGGGGTTGCTGTTCCCCGACGCGGTCATGCACAACGGCAACTGCAAGCAAGGTGCGGACGCGCTGTGCCTGGAGGTGTGGCCGTGGGTGTCCACGGGTAAGGGGTTTCTCCACGAACCCTTGCTGCACATCTACGGGAGTCCTGGGGCTTACCACGTCCGGAATGAGTCCATCGTGGCAAGGGCCTATTTCCTCTTGGCCTTTGACCGTGGTGGAACTCGGGGCACTGCCAGCACGATCGGATTCGCCGAAGAACGGGGAATCCCAATCTTCAAGTTCGAGCAGGCGGCGTGATGCTTGGAGTTGGCTGTCCGTCCTGTGGTGCTGAGCATATCGTAGGCATTGAGGTCAGGGGTGTCTACGATGGTGTATTGATCAACAGGTGTGTTGATTGCACGCATATGTGGCCCAGATTCTCCCAAGAGAATTGGGAAAGGCTTCACAAGAAAGCTTTGGACATCATAAAAGAATGGGAGAAAAGTGAAGACGACGTATAGTGTCAACGGTACCAGCAACGTCAGGCCTGCGGGCCTGCCGGAAGGTCTTCAGGTGGTGGAAGAGACCAAGAACCACGAGATGCTTCGAGTGGCTTCACGTGGTGGGTTCTCATGCAAGTTCGACGAGTTCCAGGGAGTCACGGGTGAGAGCCCGTGGATTCGTGCAAGCTTCGACAACCCGGTTGCTTCGTTCGACATGGACACCGCCCGAAAGATCGGTGAATGGCTGATCCAGGTCGCGGATTCCTACAAGAAGGAACTCCGGAAGTACACCCGCCCGTACGGTTCGGTGTGGTTCGAGATCGAGCCGGAATGGTTCGTCACTGCCGATGACTTCGATGAGGCTGTCAGGATCTCTGAGGGCATGGACCGAACCGAGTTCGGTTACGACAGCTTCGAGAAGCTGTCGAGGGCTTACCCGGACGGGACTCTGTCCGGGGAGACCAGGCTCCGGAAGTTCTCGGATGGTACCAGCATCAAGTCTCACTGGTACGAGGTCAAGCCGGAATGGGTTGTGTGGGCGGGTTCCAGGTCGATTGCCGAGGACAGCTACAAGGGTGCAGTAGACGTGGGCAACACCGACTTTGGTCGGAACCTCAGCGACGTGCGTCGTATCTATCGTGACGATTTCGTTCAGGTCCCCGAGTAAGACTTCCACAAATCCACCAAAATTTGAATCGACAAAGGAGAAAAGCACATGCGTAAGGTTTACAGCGTTACCGGTACGTCCCCGATCAAGCCGACCAATCTCCCGGATGGTCTGACCATCGAAGAGACGAAGGTCGAGATCAAGGAAGTGATCGACACCAAGCTTTCCCGGCGGTTCACGGTCAAGGAGTCCGGGTTGTACGACGGTGGCGCGCACATCAAGTTGGAACAGACCAACACGGTATACAACCCGGATTGTGTGCAGTCGGCCCTGAGCCGTGAGGAAGCCACCAAGCTCCGTGATGTGCTCACGGAGATCCTGAAGGACGGGGTCCGCAAGGTCCTGGATTCCGACGATGACTACTGGTACGAGGTGGAGCCTAACCTGTTCCGGATGGGTGACGACCTCTCGAACGCGAAGCACAAGCACGCCCGTGACGGGGCTTTTGGCTACGCCAAGACCCTGGACGAGATCCGTTCCGCACACGGCGTGGAGTCGGTCACCTACGTCTAAGGAGAAGCTGTGACTACCCTCCTGATTGGCTCTACGGCCATGCAACTCAGAGGGGTGGGCAACAGGTCCCCCAAGGACCGAGATGTCTTCAGTGACGATCCTGGGGCACAAGGAGACGTGTTCTGGCACCCGAGACTCAGCGGTTGGCTGGGCTCGGGTGCTGGGACTCGGGTTGCCACCCTTGACGAGCTGTACACCATCAAGGTGTCCCACGCACAGTGGGAACTCAGTAACAACACGTGGGAGAAGCATGTCTACGACATCGTGCAACTCAAGCGTGCCGGGGCTGTGCTGGACAGCAACCTACACAAGGTGTTGTACTCGGTCTGGGAAGAAACCCACGGGGTCAAGGTCATGGACCTTGCCCAGGACAAGGCCGAGTTCTTTGATGATGCTGTCCGACGCACATACGACCACGATTCTCTCCACGAGTCGGTGGCTTATGGTGAGCACCCGATCTACACCGAAGTCCTGAAGGATGGGGCCGAGGTCGACATCGACATGAAGAAGTTGAAGGCACTTCCTCCTGAGAGGTTTGTCGACCTGATCAAAGAGGAAATCTTTGTGACCGCACTCGAACGCATTGTTGTCCCCAAGGATTACGATGTCAGTCCGGGCGCGGCTTACTGGTGGGCCTTCAGGCGTACCGCAACCAGTCTGACCAAGGGCTGGACCGCACGTACCATCCTGGACAACGCAGAACTCTTCCTGACTCCGGGTTCTGACTACATCCAGCGCCACAAGTCCAAGTCCCACAAGTTGGTGAGGGTCTGATGTGTGAAGTAGAGTTTGGTCAGCTCCCCATGACTCCGAAAGAGAAGAAGGAGTTGAAGTACCTGGAATGGGCTCAGTGCGTTGCCAACAAGGCAGCAGAACGCCCAGGGGAGTGGTGCAAGGTGTTCTACACGGAACACGCTTCTCGATCGTGGATGCCGGAATCCACTGAATTCAAAGACAGGAGGGAAGCGCTGTACGCACTGACCATCAGATACAGGTACGAGTTCGAGATTTCCCAGAAGTTGGGAGTTTCGGGCCCGGCTTCCGGAGAGTTGTGGATTCGAGAGCCACGAACACTGCGCCAGACCTTCAGGGAGATGTTCACCAAGTGACGGGTCGGGTTCGGGTTATCCACGCCCCAGAAGACGAACAAGAGCTTCTGGGGATGGAAGGCGATGTGGTCTCTTGGACTGCCGACCAGATCCGGGTGTTCTTGGACGACGACAAGTTCCCCACTGATTTCTACCACTACGAAGTATCCGTACTAGACAACTGAATGAGGAAGAATGACGTATCAGCCTTATCCCCCACAGAAAAGGGGAACAAATCACGCACTTCACTTGATCCTGACTGTCTGCACATGCGGTGTGTGGCTTCCATTCTGGATTGTCATTGCTGCGATCAACGGAGGTAAGAAGCGATGATGGAAGACGAAGACAACGGCTTTTCCATTGCTGCCGCATGTTTCTGTCTTGCTCTGATGGTGGTGGTCATCCTGGCCGCCGCTTTGTTCTGAGAAGGAGAACAAGTGAAGGAGGAGACAGCAGTGAAGATGGCAATCGCCTGGTTCTGGTTCATGCTGCTTGTTGGCGTGGGCCTGACGGGATTGGGCGTGTGGGGTGCGGTGGAAATCATCCAGTGGATTGCGAGGCATTAAATGAGTGAGTGTGTGAAGTGCAAGTACGAGCAGCTTTTCTTCGACGGCCATGTCGACTGGGAGACTGCGTATGATGGTGACTACGAGTACAAGCCGGGTACCTACCACGGTGTCTACCGGACCTTCAAGCGAGACCTGTCGAATGGTTCTGTTGTGGAAACCATGGACAAGCACGACAAGGACTCGTGGGCTGGGGGTTACTACGACGGTGAATACCCGCAGGGTTCCGAGTTCGACGCGTGGGTCATCCTGAAGGTCACCGAAGCCGATGGGTCTGTGCTGTACTTCCGCAAGGGTGGCACGGCCAATTCCTACGGCACCGTGGCGTGGGACAAGCCCCTACGAGAGGTCAAGGTCGTGGAGAAGACGATTCAGGTCTTCGAGACTGTCTTCGAGGTGGTCTGATGAGCGAGACATGCAGCGCCTGCGGGCAGTCGGTAAAGGAAGGTCAGTCTCAGGACTACTTCCACATCCTGTCCATCTGTGACGAGATCGGGCAGTGGGGAACCACTGGTCTTCACGCCGGATGGGAATACTGGAAGGTGGGTCAGGAGCATTACCGTGACGGGAAGACCTACGAAATGGTCCAGAAGACTCCGGAAGACCTAGGCGAACTTGAGGGTTACGGATCGGTCGCCGTTTCCATGGTGTTCGAGATCGGCTACGACAACTTCGTCAAGGTTACCGGTGCCTGGAGTTCGTACGACGGAATCGAGTGGAACGAACGACTGGTGAAGGTCGAGAAGAAGGAGAGGACATCTGTTTACTATGGCTGATATGAGCGAGCAGGAAGTTTCCGACCTGATCGAGAGCCACGTGTTCAGGGGCTATAACCCGCCCTGGACTTCTCATGATGGTTCCTATTCCACTCCTGGTGGTGATTGGGAAGCCGAGGGCTGGGATGCCTGGGCCGAGAACGACGGTGATCCTGTGTTGGTTCAGGGTCTCGGTGAGGTCAGTGTGATCGAGTCCTTCGGCGGTGAAGGCCAGGGAGACGGGTATTACATGATCTTCCGAGTCGTCTTCGATGGGGGTGGCGAACAGCTCTACAAGCTGGGAGGCTACTACGCCTCCTATGACGGCGGGTACTACGAAGGTCCGCTGTCCGAGGTGAACGCGGTTGTTCGTGAAGTGACCTTCTACGAGTAGATCGGTTCAGGGCTTCGGCCCTGAGCCCTTCGGCTTCTAGAATTCCACCAAAATTTGAAGCCGGGAATGAGGATTTAGTATGAGGAACATTTTTTCTGACCTGGTCGCAAAGCTGACCCGAAGGCAGAAGAAGAACAAGCCGGTTCCTGTCAAGCCGAAGGAGCCTGAGGAGAAGCCGATCAAGGCGGTGACCTACAACCGTGCTGATGGTGTGGTTTCCGGAGCCCAGCTCAAGGGTGGGGTTATCTGGGATGACATCGCCAAGGTGTACATGCAGGAGTCGTCCAAGGTTTCTCCCAAGGCCACACACAGGGGTACGAACTACGTGATCCAAGCGCAGAACACCGATCGTGTGTTGAGGGAGCGCAAGATCAAGAATCCATACCACGACGACCACGACTTCGAAATGTACGTGGCTGGGACAGCATTCGATGAGGCGTGGGTCTACCAGAACGAGGAATCTGCCCCTCAAATCGATTCTAAGCCGTTGGACAGCCCTTCGGGGTATGATTACCCTCGGGAGACGTTTTCTCCTGCCTACGAGGCTCCTAGCCCCTCTTACGAGGCACCTGCGAGCACGACTACGTACGACTCAGGAAGCTCGTGGAGTACTCCGTCAGATTCCGGGAGCAGCAGCTCCTATTCTGGAGGCAGCAGCACGGATTCTGGTTCGTACTCGTCGTCCGACTCGGGAGGATGGTGATGGACTACTTCGAGGGTCTCCTGACCTCGGGTGAGAGGTCGTACGAATACGACGGAGAAACCTACCACGAGAATTTCTCGTGGAACTTCTGGCTCTATGAGGGCGGAGACGGCGAGTTCGTACGACTCAACGACCAGTACATGGCCCGTACGATCAAGACTGTGGGTGGTCATGAAGGTGGTGGGGAATACGTTGAGATTGTTGTAGAGGTTGCCCCCAGTCTTTATGGAACCAACAAGTTCTCGTTCGAGTCCAGGTACTTCAAGAAGCTGGGTTGGTACGGTTCGTACCACGGCTGCGACTTCGATGGGACCTTCAAGGAAGTGTTCCCCAAGCAGAAGACGATCACGGTCTACGAAGAGGAGTAAAAGTGAGGATCGGAGACATCTTCGATCCGCAACTGCTGCTGGACATGGTGAACGAGGGGATGGTTCGCATTCAGTTCCACCCCTCGTTTCCGTTGTGTATCGCTACCTACACCAAGGATGCGGTAGTCAAGCGGGAATGGAACCCAGTGACCACGGCGTGTCGCGGATTGATCTGGAACGAAAAGACCGGGGAAGTTCTCGCACGACCCTTCCCCAAGTTCTTCAACCTGGGTGAGCCTGGGGCTCGTGAGGACTACGAAGCCGAGGTAGAAGTAACCGACAAGATGGACGGATCTCTTGGCATCGGGTATGTCTGGGACAACAAGTGTTACATCGCTACCAAGGGGAGCTTCGACAGCCCTCAAGCCATTGAGGCAACCTGGATGCTGCACAAGTACTACCCCGATTGGCTTCCGCCTGAGGGTGTGACCCCCTTGTGGGAGATCATTTACCCGGAGAACAGGATCGTCCTGGACTACGGTCAGTCGCGCTTTCTCGCGCTGCTTGAGGGAATCGACATCAAGACGGGTAAGACCCACGACCCTGCCTACGAAGACCAGTCAGTGTTTGCTAACTGGCGAGGATATTCGGTGGGTGCGACTGTGTATACCTCGCTCCAAGAGGTTGTCAGTGCAATCCCACGGCAGAACGCAGAGGGTTTCGTGGTCAGGTACCTGGACACCGACGAGCGAGTCAAGATCAAGCAGCAGGACTACATCGACAAGCACAAGTTGGTCTTCAACCTGTCCGAGAAGACTGTCTGGGAATCCCTGAAGGATGGAAGGTTCGACGAGTACAAGAAGGGAATGCCAGACGAGTTCCATGAGTGGATGGACATCACGGCCTCCCCATTTCTCCAAAAATTTCAGGACCATATTACGCTTGTGGAAGAGACTCGATTTATCCCTGAGGTAGACGAGTTGTTTGAGAAGGGCGACCGGTCTGCTCGCAAGGAACTTGCAGTGATGACCAGAGATGCACCGCGATGGGTCCAGAAGGTTTTGTGGTGCATGTGGGACGGGTTTGACTACACCGAGTACATCTACAAGCAGTTCGAGCCCAAGGGACAGACGAAGGTGGCTAAACCATGAACATTCCCAGCCCGTGTGACTGCGGGTTCTCTGAGGATGACCTGGAGTTCTGTTTCAACGGAATGATTCACTCGGATTTGTTCCGTAGGATCATCGAGACTCCGTGTAACTGCATTTGTCATGGCGTTGATGTGGCTCTGGAGTTCCCAGTTCCACTCAAGGAACTGGAGTTGGCAGCATGAGCGGGGAGCTGTACATCTGTGTGGGTCTTCCCGGTTCTGGGAAGACCACCTTCGCACGGGAGATCGTAGCAAGTCTTCCTCCTGGCGAGGCTGTGGCCATCTCCAGGGACGACCTCAGGCTGACCCTGTACGGTACCAAGCTGGGTTTGACCTCGGATCAGGAGAACGAGATCACCGCCCTGGAACACTCGATGATCGACAAGGCCCTGGGTCGCGGCCTTCGGGTTGTTGTTCACGACTGCAACCTGAAGACTGCGTACCGCAGGCCATTGGCCTTGATCGCAGAACGTCTTGGTGTCGAGTGGTGCCAGGTGGATTTCACCTGGGTTCCGCTGGAAACCTGCTTGGAAAGGAATTCCAAGCGCGAACACCCAGTTCCGGACGGGGTCATTCGCAACATGCACCAGCGTTACATCACGCCGTTGCAGGGCAAGACTCCGGTTGAGCCCGCTGTGCGGGGGAAGTTCACGATCCCACAGCATGAGCTGTACGTGCCGGACACGTCCTTGCCAGACGCAGTGCTGGTGGACATCGATGGGACTGTGGCTCTCCACGATGGTGTGAGAGGCCCGTACGACACCTCCAGGTACCACCTGGACAAGCCGAACCTCCCCATCATCGACATCGTGAGGCACGAGTACTACGATCTCGGAAACAAGATCGTGTTCGGGTCTGGTCGTAGCGACAAGTTCTTCGGGGTGTCCGAGGAGTGGTTGTACCAGGAAGTGAAGGTTCCGATTGCGGGGCTGTTCATGCGTCCGGAAGGTGATGGTCGTAACGATGCGGTCGTGAAGCTGGAACTCTTCGACAAGTACATCAGGAACAACTGGAACATCAAGCGGGCATACGACGACCGCAACAGGGTTGTTGCTGCTTACCGTTCAATCGGATTGACCGTACTGCAAGTCGCTGACGGAAACTTCTAAACAAACAAAAGGAGAAACACAATGCACAGTTCAAGTCTGATCATCGCTGGTGTCCTCGCCCTCATCGGGCTTGGGCTGTACACCAAGTCCAAGTCCATCGGAACGGTGGTGCTGGTCCTGGCTACGGTCATGGTTGCGGCAGGGGTCACCGGATGAGGCTGGCATGGTTCTTCGGCGGTATCTGCTTCGCAGGTCTCGCCGTGCTGTGCTGGTACGCACAGCTCCACGAGTTCGCAATTGGTTCTGCGATCGTAGGATTAGGAATGTTCACAGAAGCCGGTATCAAGGAGGACAAGTAGATGTTCAAGCTCACCACGTTCCGTACTGTCATGGCCATCTCTGGTGCCGTTGCCTGGATCATCGTGTTCGGCACTGCAATCACACAGGGCTGGGAGTTCGTTGCCGACATGCTGGTCCAGTACGGTGTTCCCCTCAACAAGTAAACCCCAAACAAAAGGAGAAGCAAACATGAGCACGACTGTTACCAAGGTCCAGATTCAGGTTGCGATCGATCTGATGAAGGACACCCTCGCGATGGAAGGCCTGTCCTACGTGATTCGCGACCAGCAGGTTGCCGCTGAGTGTGCGGCCAACTCGATCAGGATGCTGGAAGCCTTCGAGCGCGACCTGAACCAACTGTAAGGAGTCACCATCTTTTCCTTGACCCAGAGCATGAGGGCTCGGGGTTCTGGTGGGGACCCAATCCCTACTGGGTGGAAAGCACTGGACAATGCGGGTATCGTGTTCCGCAGGGGTCAGCTCGTTCTGATCGCTGCGGGACCCGGTACCGCCAAGTCTGCTCTTACACTCGCACTGACCATTCAATCCGGGGTTCCGGGTATGATCTTCAGTGCGGACTCTGATGCCTTCACACAGATGACACGAGCAATCTCCATGATTACCGGTCTTCCACTGGCCAAGACCACGGAAATGGTTCTGGAAGACTCGATCCCAGCAGAAATTACGGAACAGCTCACGAGTGTTCCGTTGCGTATCGACTACGAATCAAGTCCTTCTTCGGATGACATCGAAGAGATCCTGGAAGCGTACTGGGAGCTGTTTGGTGAGTACCCCACCCTGATTGTCATCGACAACATCACCAACGTGGAAGGTGTTGGTGGTGAGGACACGGATTACTCCGCAGGCCTTGAGGGCCTGATGGATTATCTCCACGGCATGGCACGGGAAACTGCTGCGTGTGTCATTGGTCTTCACCATGTCAAGGGCGAGTACAACAACGGAGACAAGCCCATCCCCTTGAACGGGATCAAGGGTCAGATCGGACGAGTACCCGAGATGATCCTGACCCTGCACAAGCGTCCGATGGATGACCAGACATCAATCCTCTGCATCTCCAAGGTGAAGGTTCGTGGGGGTCAACCCGACCCCACGGGAATGACCTGGGCAGAACTGGAGTTCATCGGAAACAAGATGTCATTCAAGGATGTGGAACTCCAAGAGGTGGCTCCTCCAGAACGACAATGGGAAGACGACCAGCGCAGACAACAAGAGGAGTTGGAATGGTCGGGATAGACATCAACGGGGCAAGGATGATGCCTTGCCAATACGTGTGGACCAACAGCCACAAGGGCTGTGTCACTCCAGAGATCCCGTGCGAGGGAAAGACAGCATTCCATATCACCGTGTTCGACTGTGGTGTAGTGTACAACGACAAGGAGGACGAAGTGAGTTACGTGAATTCTTCCCGGTTCGAGACCGAGACTGCGGTACAGGCAGCAGAACGCAGGGTTCGAGAGGCTGAGAAGGCGCTAGCCGATGCCAGGGACAACGAGAAGCGGGCCAACCAGCTCATGCGGTTTGGTTTGGAGCCCCGAAACGGTGCTGTCATCAAGTTCCAGAAGCAGTACGATCGCAGTGGGGTTGTGTATGACTTCGTTGCTCTCCGGACCAACGGGTCGTGGTACCTGACCCAGTCCAACGGCTTCACCAAGAGTCCGATGTCCTGGCTAGAACTCAAGGACTTCATCGGAGATGGCAACGCCTGGAACATGACGTCGTACAAGGCGCTGTAATGCGCAAGGTTGGTGGGTATCTTATCCTGGCTGGCCTCTTCGGAGGCTGGTTCGGGATGATGACCTACGACATGGGAATAGTTAAAGCATCCATTGTGACCGGAGTGTTGGCAACAGCCTGCGGGCTGCTGTCGCTTGCCGCCTACCTCATTCAGGAGTGACATGTTCGAGTTGAACGACCCAGTATGGGTCCTGGGTGTGAGCCCAGGATTCTTCGAGAGCTACTTGGACCACAGGTACCCCGAAACGGGTATCCGTGTGGGCGTATCAGCCAATGGTGTGGGGTTCGGGGCTGTTGTCCCGAGCCACTGGGTTACGGAAAGGAACATCAATGGGTGATCATCACCATGATTTCTGCGGATACTGTCGTAGGGGTTTCAACCACGAGGACTACGACACTCTTCGATCCATGGTCACCACACACGAGGCGTCGTGTTCCGACAACCCAAGTAACTCGTGACACATCAGGAGACAGCAATGGCCAGAAATTTCCATGACAACTGTGTGCATTGTGGGACACCTTTCCAGGGTCCGGTACATGGTGATGTTCAGAGTGAACTCGCAGCTCATGAGGGATCTTGCGAGTCTAATCCGGCCAACCAATCAACCGAGGACATCATCGACAAGGCTCGAAAGGAACTCGGTGACTAACACTAATGCCCCCTCGCTCACGAAAGAGGAAGCAGCGAAACTCCTCACCGAGTTCTGCTCAACCTACCCCCACCTCAATCAAGGGAACATGCAAAGACTGCGGTTCCCTGACTCGTCCAGTGTCGAAGCCGGGTCCGAGGTGTGCGACGTGCCGTGTAGCACGTCGTAAGGCCGTCTCAGAGGCTCGTAGGCTGACCTACGTAGCCAAGCAGTATGGTTTGACCCCAGAGCAGTACAAGGCGCTCCTGGAGGCTTGTGGGGGCTTGTGCATGATTTGCAACAGGATCAAGGCACGAGCCGTAGACCACGATCACGCACATTGTGCCGGTAAGACCTCGTGTGGTGAATGTGTACGTGGTCTGTTGTGTACCCGTTGCAATGTGTATCTAGGACATATCAGGGATAACCCCGCTGTTGGATACGTTTTGGCTAACTACCTGAAAGACCCGCCAGCAAAACACATACTAAAGGAGAGAGCATGACCAATCAATACAAGCCCACCCAGTTGATGGTGGACTGGGTTGCCAAGCTGCGTGAGCCCGACCTTGAGCAGACGGAGGGCGCGCTGTGCAAGATGGATGCCGATGGCAACAAGTCCTACTGCTGCTTGGGTGTCCTGGAAGAGGTCGCAGGAAACGAGGCTCGTCCTCAGGTTGATCCCATGAGGGCGGGAGATGGTGTGGAATATGAGAACCTCGCATTCTACGGTGAGACCGCCAAGGGTGAGACCGGGTTGCCGAGTTCTCGACTTGTCACAGCGGTTCTGGGAGATGCCCACGAGGGATCCCAGTCGGATAACGTCGCTCTGGGTGTGGACGTGGATGGCTGTGCGTTCCACGCGTCTGAAGCCAACGATGACTACGGCTGGAGCTTCGAGCGGATCGCAGACCAGTTGGAAACGGTCTACATCAACGGCACGGGCAACCCGAACGACTACGCCATCGATGGCGGCGCGGTCCCCGTGTCGGAGATCTATTACTAAGGGGGTGTTGTAATGGAGTGTGTTCTTGGCGGTGAGTGCCAGTTCCCGGACGAGTGTTTCGGGACTGACCTCGAACCGGATAACGACGATGACGACGAGTGACCCGAAGCCGCTGTGTGGTGATTGTCCTGACCCAGAAGCGTGTCTTCAGGGTGCTCCATGTGAAGTAGTTCGATGGGTGCAGGATGCAATCAACGAGAGGAAGTCTGATGATCAACGATGCTGACACGGTCATGTCCATCTTCTCCGAGTGGTTCGAAGAGGACCACCCTTCTGGTTACTACACCAAGGGTCAGGGTTACCACCACTCGTGGCGACTCAGGGTTGCCGATGGTGTGGGCATCCTTCGGGTGGTCATGGAAGACATGCATTCCCTTGATGTCGAGGAATTCGAATGGGAACTGACCCTCCGATCGTAGTCTTGCTCAAGAGGTGGTTCCCCGAGTGGGAACCACCTCGCGGCAAGAGGACCTGGTTGTCCTGCCTTTGCCCGTTCCACGCTGAGACACGAGCCTCAGCGTCTGTATCACTGGAACTCAATGCGTTCACCTGTCATGGGTGTGCGATGAAGGGTGGTGTGATCAGCCTGATTATGAGAAAGGAAGGGCTGAAGTTTGCAGAAGCCGAGCGTTACGCAGAAGAACTTCTTGATGGAAGCTACGTCCCTGTACCACGCAAGCCTGCCAGGAAGCCAAGCCGAAGAGTATTTGGCCAGTCGGGGACTGGAAGGACCGGAACTAAAAAAGTTCCGGCTTGGCGTGGTTGACAATCCCCTGCCGGGGCATGACATGTACCGGGGATGGCTTGCTATTCCATACCTCAGGTGGAGTCCTGGCCAGGGCTGGTGTGTTATCACCATGCGCTTCAGGTGCCTGGAAGACCACGATCATGGTCGTCATGGTAAGTACATGGCTCATCCCGGAAGTCAGATCCACATCTTCAACACCCTATCGGTGTTGCGGAGCAACGATGAGATAAGCATTTGCGAAGGTGAGCTTGATGCTATCTCAGCCGAGCTGATGGGTTTGCCGTCCGTGGGTATTCCAGGTCGCGAGAACTGGAAGTCGCACTTCCACAGGATGTTCAAGGGATACGAAAGGGTTTACATCCTGGCAGATGGTGACGAAGCCGGACGTGACTTCGCGTTTGATGTCATGAAGACCCTGCCGAAGGGTCGCATCATCAACATGCCAGACGGAGAAGATGTGAACTCCACAATCAAGAAGTTCGGTGTCAACTCAGTGCTCAAGAAGATGGGGAAAATCAGTGGCTGATGCTTACTTGGAATCTCGTGTTCGTATCGAGCTGGAAACCCTGTCGTTCGTGATCGGGTTGGACGAGGCTCGTGAGCTGTACGAGCAACTGGAAGCCGTGCTTCCGAAAGACGATGTTGAGTACAACAAGGGTGGGTCGTTTGGTTTCGGCCCTACCCGTGACGAAGGAGACAAAGACGATGCGTGAAGTGAAGATTGAACCAACCATCAGGCTTTGGATCAACGGATACGACGAGAACGTATTCACTATCCCCGAGGCAGAGGATCTGTACACCGCGCTTGGGGATGCCCTCGGTAAGAACAGGCCAGAATGAAAATACTAGTCCTGGACATCGAGACTAGTTACAACGTGGCCAACGTGTGGGGACTATTCAAGCAGAATGTTTCCCTGAGTCAGTTGCAGGAAGTCAGCAGGGTTATCTGTTTCGGTGCCAGGTGGCACGGAGAAACCCGCCAGAAGACCATGTTCTATTCTGACTTCCACCACGGCCATGCTGAGATGATCCAGAAGGCGCACGATCTACTTGACCAAGCAGATGTTGTGGTTCACTACAACGGGACGTCGTTTGACATCCCGCACTTGCAGCGTGAGTTCCTGTTGGCAGGATTGGGTCCTACCTCGTCCTTCCAGCAGATTGATTTGCTTAAGATTGTGCGTAACAAGTTCAAGTTCGTGTCCAACAAGCTGGACCACGTGTCACAGCAGCTCGGCTTGTCTGGTAAGGCTTCCCATGCTGGGTTCCAATTGTGGGTTGATTGCCTGGCAGGTGATCCCAAGGCCTGGAAGTCCATGAAGAAGTACAACATCCAGGATGTTGTACTCACAGACGACCTGTATCTTCTGGTCCGTCCTTGGATCACCAACCACCCGAGCTACGCGCTGTACGACGGCACTGCGGATACCTGCCCCAACTGCGGAAGCCCTGATCTGGTTCGCAGGGGATTCAAGTACACCAACCTCGGTAAGTACCAGCAATACCGGTGCTCAGGGTGTGGTGCTTGGAGTCGCAGTGGAAGGTCAGAACAACTAACCGACCTTCGGGGTTCGGCTTAAGCAAGGAGAACAACATGATGCACGAACACATTCCAAAGGAGTTTTACGACGCAGTAGAGCAGGCAGCCAAGGGTGCTGGCCGTAAGTGGCCAACACTGGATTGGGAGGACATCAGGCAGGATGTCTGGGTCTACCTGCTTGAGAACAAGCCTGAATACACCAAGTTGCTCAAGGAAGAAGATCCTTCCACGCAGCTTCGGAGGATCGCAGGTCAACGAGCAGCTATGGCTGCTGATGTCTACGAGTTCTTTTCGGGTCAGTACGAGTACGGCACGGACGAAGTCCGGACCTTGCTTGAAATGGGTCTAATCACCAATCGAGAAGCGGCAACCCTGACTGAGTCTACCGACTTGTCAACTGGGATGCTGATGCTGAAGGACAAGAACAAGGAGATGTTCGATCTTATCGTGGACAAGTATGTCCATGGTGTGGAGCCCAAGTTCCGAATGGAAGCAACCAGGGCTGTGGATGCGCTGACGGTATTGATGAACCGCTGCAACACCAGTAAGAGGTACACGGACCACCAAGGTCCAGGTGCTAGAAAGGTCGGGGATTTGTAGTGGCAGATCCCGTAGTACAGACCGAAGAAGAGTTCCACAAGAAGCACGTACATGTAGAACCCACCAAGAAGTAAGGAAGTTGAATTAACATGGCAGTCGCAAAGAAGAAGACCGACCCGTTTGAGATCGACCCTTTTGAGACCGCGCCTGAGGGGAACGACACCCCTGGGGATGAGGCGCAGGCTGATATCGATTCTCAGGGTGTGATCCACCCGAAGGAGAAGCCGGTTGTTGTGGTGCCTTCCAGTGAGGGCAAGGTGACGGTAACCCTGAAGGGTGGTGTGGGGTTCAATGCTCCGTGGGTTGTGATCCACGGCAAGGATGTGGGTGACGCCCTGGATCAGATCAACGATCCTCAGATCACAGACCTCCTCACGAGGGCTCAGAAGGCCTCTGCGTACTTCGCGGACCAGGCCCCTGCTCCGACCCCTACCCAGCCGCAGGGAGGCTCTCAGACCCAGTCTGGACAGCCCGCTGCATCGGCTGCCGGACAGGGTGGTGTCGTTAAGACCTGTCCTCACGGCCAGATGGTGGCTAAGTCGGGTGTGAGTGCGAGTGGTAAGGCCTGGAGTGGGTTCTTCTGCCCGACTCCTCGGGACACTCCCGGACAGTGCAAGCCCCAGTTCGACAGGTAATTCTCGGCGGGAGGGGCTCCGGCCCCTCCCCGTTCTTGGGAGGAACATGCTAAGCAATATCAGTGTCCTGATTCCTTGGAGGGGAGGAGATCCCCAAAGAGAACGAGTCTGGGAGTTCATCAAGAGACAGTGGGAATACACCGGAGCAGAACTTTGCATCGGGATTGACGATCCGGGAGGTCCGTTCAACTGCTCCCGCGCTCTGAACCGTGCGTTCAAGATGTCTACCAAGCCGTATATCGTTCAGTTTGGTGCTGATTGCTTTCCCAGTGAAACTGCAATCAAAGACGCACTAGATTTGTTGGAGACGGGGACACCGTGGGTTCCGTTGTTCGACAGGACGGACTACTACAACGAGCACGCAACCCAGGAGATCCTTCGTGGGGTTCCCCGGATCATCTGCGCCACAGATCCGAACCTGGCAGTTCCGTTCCAAACGGGTGTTCTTGCCATGACTCGTGAGGCCTTCCTGGAAACCGGTGGGTCTGACGAACGATTCGAAGGGTGGGGAGCAGAGGATTCCGCCTTCAGGATGTGCTTGTGGCGATTGTATGGTGGCGGGGAACCATTGCCTTACACGCTGTACTGTCTTTGGCACAACAACGAACACCGTGTATTGGGAGAAGAAAACCTGGCGTTGTGCCAGGAGTATGAGCGAATCGAAACCCGTGAAGACATGCTCCGGTACATCGATCAGAGAGGCCGCTACGTATAGGAAAGACGGGACGGAATGCAAACATGGACAATTCATGTTCAGGGTGACCCAGTCCGGGTTCATCGGGTCGAGTCTTACGAAGACCTGGAACTGTTTAAGGAATTTGTTCGGAAGAACCTCCGTGTCCTGGCGTTTGACACGGAAACCACAGGGCTCGATATTTACTCCCGAGGGTATCGTCTTCGGCTAGTCCAGTTCGGTAACAAAAACGAAGCATGGGTGTTGCCGGTTGAGCTAGGCGGTGATTACATCACCGTGACGATCCAGACACTGATGGCTGTAGAGAAGATCGTGGGTAAGAACCTTGCCTTCGACTTCAAGGTTATCGACAGGTGTCTGGGTATCCCGATGGAGAAGCTCTGGCCCAAGGCTTTCGACGTGGAGATCCAAGCCAAGCTGATCGACCCCCGAGACACCCTCAAGGGTGGTATCGGTGTCTCCCTGGAAGACCTGGTTCGGCATTACCTGGACCCAAACCTGGCAGATGATGTCAAGGGTCTGATGTCCAAGATTGCCAAGGAGTACAAGACCACCAAGGCCAAGGTCTTCGAGAAGGTTGACCTGAATCATCCTGAATACAACATCTATGCGGGGATGGACACCATCTTCCCGGCTAGGCTCGAAGGTATTCAAAGTAAGTTGATTCCGGCCTCGGCTGTTCAGCTCATCCATTTCGAGCATGAGATCGCAGAGGTGTGTACTTACATGGATCGGGGAGGGTTCCTCCTTGACCTGGAATACACACAGAATCTCTCGATGGAACTGCACGAGGATGAGGAGAAGTACTCCGAGATCGCAGCCCGGTTTGGCTGCGAGAATGTGAACTCGACGGATCAGGTAGCCGAGGTTCTCCTGAGTCGGGGTGTTGTCCTGAAGGACAGGACCCCAACAGGCAAGCTCCAGGTGTCCAAGACAATCCTGGACAAGCTCGTCAAGGAGAACGACGAGTTCGCCATTGCAGTCCAGAAGGCGAAGAAGGCACGTAAGTGGCGTACCACATGGGTTGATGGATTCCTCAACAACATGGACGACAACGGTAGGTGTCATGCCTCTATCAACACACTCCAGGCTCGTACTGGACGTATGTCGATCACGGGTATCCCGGCTCAGACGCTCCCTGCGTCTGACTACACCATCCGTAAGTGCTTTGTTGCCGAAGAGGGTCATTCGATTGTCAGCGTGGACTACAAGGGGCAGGAACTCCGTGTCCTGGCAGCCCTGAGCGGTGACAAGACCATGATCGATGCGTTCAAGCACGACCTGAACCTGCATCTCCTGACTGCCCAGGCAGCCTTCGGGGATCATATCCTGAAGGACTCCAAGGAGTACAAGGCGGGCAAGACCACCAACTTCGCCCGTGTCTTTGGTGGTGGTGCCAAGGTGGTTGCCGAACAGACCGGCCTTACCTTCATGCAGGCCAAGAAGGTGGTCGAAGCATTCGACAAGCGGTATCCTGGAGTGACTAATTACGCGGACAAGCTCGCGAAGTTGTCCGAACGTGATGGTTATATCACCACGTACTTCGGGCGTAGGCTTCCTGTGGATCGTAGCAGGGCCTATAGCGCTCTCAATTACATGGTGCAGTCATCCAGTAGGGACGTGACCTGTCGTGGCATCCTGAGGGCATACAGGGCTGGTTTTGGGCCTTATATGCGTCTTCCGATCCATGACGAACTCCTCCTGTCCATGCCTACGGCACGGGCTGAGTGGGGAGCCAACGAAGTTGCACGACACATGAGCGAAACCATTGGTCCGGTCTTCATCGACACGGATGCCGAGGTTGGTCGTCGCTCATGGGGCAGTTTGTACGCGGACGTAGACTAACGGGACGGCCCTTCGGGGCCTCCCTTACCAAAGGAGAAGTACATGAGTGACGTCAAGAGCCTGGACCAGTACATCGACAGCTTCCCGGTGATCGGGGGGAACATCGCAGACGGTCTGGAAGAACTGCTGGACGAGTTGGAAAAGCACAACCCCAACCAGCAGAACGTACTGGCCATGAACATCATGATCCAGGCAGCACAGCTCCAGGCACTCCAGGCGATTGCCGTGGGAATCAAGGCTCTGATCGAGAAGGAGAACTGAAATGGGATACAGCAACCCTGACCTGTACCACCAGCCTGAGGCTTTCGGTCTTCGGACCATTGGTGAGGTCGAGTGGGACGATGACTCCTACTCGTTCAACATCACTGCTGTGTGGCAGTGCAAGGGCGACCCCAAGCTGTTCTACTGGGGTTCGGATGCGGGATGCTCCTGCCCCGCTCCGTTCGAGGGTTTCACGTCTTTGGAGGGTGATGCTTTTGCTGAGGTGAACAAGGGGACCAAGCATGAGGTCATCAAGGCCCTGCTGGACGAGCTGGAACGTGTGAAGAAGGTCAACGACAGTTACTCCTGGCGTACGTTCGACCCCTCGGATGACGTACTGGAACTAGTCGGAAAGCTGGTGCGACTGTGAGCTACGTGGAATACAGTTCCAACAACTCGGGTGGGTCCTGGTGGCTCACCGACAAGAACTGGTACGACCTGGAAGCTGCTGGGTGGGAAGTCGAGTGGGTGAAGGACCGGGCAGAGACGATCTTCCACAACAAGGGTGAGGAACGCTGGCTTGGTGCTCTTGCGACCAATGCGATTCGTCGTGATGTGTCGCTTGGTGTTGCCAAGGCTGAGTTCGAGGATGTAACCGGACTGAGCCCGTACGATGAGGGCTGTGATTGCTGCGGTCAGCCTCACTACTTCTCCGAACACAACGATGACGGGAGCTACATCCGATGACGAAGCGACTGGCTGTTTCTATCAGCAACTACACCATCGAGCAGTACGATGATGGTGAGCCCTACGGGGACTGGCGTGCCAGTTACGAGTACAGCGGTGTAGAAGCCACCCTGGGCGGGGGTGGTCGTATCGGCTGGAACACCGATATCTACGACGTCAAGGACGAGGTCGAAGCTCTGACCCCGCTCTGGGTTGTGGTTGTGGTGTACGGCAGTGGAGACACCTTCGGCTACTCGACGGGTAACTCCACGGTTGCGGCCGTGTGTTACTCCGAGGAAGACGCAGAAGCAGTTCGTGCTGCTATCTGGGAAGACAACAAGAACTCCAATTTTGGTGCGATCAATGTTGGTGAGTACTCGTTCTACAACGGAACTTGGAAGGGTTACTTCGAGGATCTGGAAGGTGTGATCGTGGAGAAGATCCGAGTGGGGGTAGACAATGGTTGATTTCATCAAATGGGACAGCACGCCCAGGTTCCACAAGTACCTGACCATCACCGAGAAGATCGATGGCACGAATGCGTGTATCCGAATCCTGGATGGTGAACTCACGACCCAGTCGCGGAAGCGACTGATCACCCCCGACGACGACAACTTCGGGTTTGCCAGGTGGGCCTACGAGAACGCTGGTGCTCTGACTGATGTGCTGGGCTACGGGGTTCACTTCGGTGAGTGGTTCGGTGAAGGTATCCAGAAGAACCCTCTTGGCATCGAAGGCAAGCGGTTTGCCCACTTCTCTCCGTGGAAGTTCAATGACGAGGAGAAGGAGCGAATCGAGAACTCGGGTCTGGTTGAGTTCGTTCCGGTCCTCTTCGAGGGCCAGGCGAATTACAACACCATTCCTACGGTCATCAACAACCTGATCGGCTTCCATTCGTATGTTCCTGGTGCGAAGTGGGATGCTAAGGCAGAGGGCATCATCGTGTGGCACAAGGAGTCTCAGCAGAAGTACAAGATCCTGCTTGAGAATGATGAAATCCACAAGGGGCAGCAGTAATGGAAATTCGTGGTGATGAAGTGTGGATCAGCCTTCCTAAGGAGGCCCGCATGGTGGGAGAAAGTTGGAGTTGGGACACGTTGGTGATCCCGATGTGGGCAGCCGAGACACTTCGGGACGAACTAGTAAGGAGTCTGGTGCAGTGAACATCAATGTAACCACCAATGGTGGTTCTTCACAGGTTGTGGTGGGTGGCAGCAATGTCACCCAGATCCAGACCACCAACCCCTTCGATGCGGAACTGAGGGAGTACGTCAAGTTTCTCCACGACAACGCAACCCTTGACATCGAGAACTCCACCGTGTGGGAGATGGCCGAACAGTTCTTTGGCCATGACCTCGAAGACGACGAGCTAGACCATGTCTTCGAACTCCTACGCACGGCTCAGGTTGAGGTGACCGTGACGTGGTGAAGGTAGATCGAGAGAATCTGGTCATTTACTTCGACAAACCGGAGTCCTGGCGGGGAGTTGTCGACCTCCCCGCCGGGTTCGCCCAGATGGAATACGACGAGCAGAACGACATCATTCAGGCCTTCGTTGAGGAGTTCGAGCTGCGAAGGCCTACCGTGGATTACTGGGATTACATCGATTAGGGAGTGTCGTGGAGTACTGGAGTTACGTCTTGGCTATCTCCGGAGCACTGAACTACTTCCTGGCAATCAGGGGTAAAGTGTCCGGGCTATGGTTGGGTCTGGCCAACCAGGTTGGGTGGATTGCGTATGCCTTGACGACACACCAGTATGGTTTCTTCGTGACCGTGGCCCTGTTTGGTCCTATCAATATCTACGGGCTCAAGAAGCACTTCGAAAAGAAGGAGGACAATGGGCAAGACCAACGACATGGGTAACTTCTACACATCCGGACAAGAACAGTGTCCGCATTGTAGTGACTGGTTCCCCGAGTCGTGGATTTACAACCACACGACGATCTGTGCAAGTAACCCAGCAAACCAGGAGGAGACGGATGAGTGACATGACCAGGTGCCAGCATTGTCAGGGCCTAATTCCGGATGCGATGATCTCGATGCACGAGGAGCACTGTTCCAGCAACCCCAACCGTGAGGAATTCGGGTCGCGGTACGATGAGGAAACCTCGTGAAGTTTCACGAGCTGGCTGATGCCATCGCTTTGCTACAGGCGAAGGCGAGGTGCGGTGATTCCGTCTACATGGACGGAACACACAACCCCACTCACCACGAGATCAGGGAAGCGCAATGGCTTGTCGGGATCTTCAAGCGAAATCAGGAGGTAGAAGACTGATGGATTACATCGGTGGCTTTGAGTACAAGATTCAGGTTCTCTCCGGTGACGTCTGGGAGAACACCTGGACCAACCAGTTCGATTCTGACGAGTGGTACCCCACCCTGAAGGGGGCCAGGAATGCTCTGGCACAGATGAAGGCAACCCGGTACGGGCGTGTGAACACCAACCAGTACCGCATGGTCCGACGTCCCTACGGTGAGATTGAGGTCGTAGAATGAGGTTCTTCTACGACACCGAGTTCTATGAGAACGGATGGGAAAACCCCATCGACTTGATTTCCATCGGTATTGTTGCCGAGGATGGTCGTGACCTGTACCTGGAGAACGCGGACTTCGACCCTGCCAACGTGCCTGCGGGTCACTTCTTGGTGGACAATGTGTTCCCCTGGCTTTACGACACTCCGGATGCTTTGCTACACCGACACCAGATACGAGACGAGGTCTACAAGTTCCTGGTTCTGGATTCCCCCGAGGAAGACCATGAACTCTGGGGATATTATGCTGACTACGACCATGTGATCCTGGCCCAGTTGTTCGGGACCATGGTCGACATGCCGGACGAGCTTCCCTGGTACACCCTGGACCTCAAGCAGGAGATCCACCGCTTGGGTATCGATCAGCTACCAGCCCAGTTGGGTGTACAGCATCACGCCCTGGCAGATGCCAGGTGGAACAAGGTGGTTCACGACCACCTTCAACTATGGTGGGGAGACTAACAACCATGAACAAGGCTCTCAGATCGATTCTAAGCGTCTCGATGGCCCTAGCCCTAGTTGGGTGTGGGTCAGCCCCTTTCAGGGCTCCACAGGCTGTATCAGCCCCAGCAAACTATGCTGACAGGGTTCTGGACAAGTTCAAGACGCCTGACGATGGGTCTACGGTCACCCTGTTCTGTCGGAACGGGGACTACTACGTCTACATGAATGGTTACAAGGAGGGGAACATTCAGCAGTTCCCCCATGACGAAAGGTGCAAGTAAATGCCCCCGGTTACCTGGCTCTGGACGGTTCACACCGCCTACCCACAGAAGCCACTCGCAATCTTCGACCAGAAGGCCAAGCTTGTGGTCTGGTTGAAGTCGCTGCCTGAGCTGTCCGAGTTCCACTTCTTCAAGGCACCGATCGCAGACCCCTTCCGGGTGTCTGTGGTTGAGCTGTACGAACTCCTCCCGGATTACGTTCCGCCTGGCGAGGAGCCCCCGAATGCCTAACCCGTTTCGTGGCATGGCCACGTTCAACATCTTCGTGGATAATCTAATCGAAGCTGAGAACTTCTACTCGACGTTGTTCAACCAGAACCCATACTTCAGGGTTCCGGGGTACATCGAGTACCGGTTCGGTGACTACTCTGCGGAGTTTGGTATCCGAACGGATCGGTCCTCGTTCGAGGGCACGAGCCGTGGTGTTGTGTACTGGGCAGTCAACGACATCGATGCTGCCATCACCCAGCTCTCGTCCATGCCAGGTGTGACCCCTGTCGAGCCCAGGACCCCTCGTGGAAACACAGGGTTCATCACGGCAACCTTCCTGGACCCGTGGAGCAACGAGATCGGTCTGATCAAGAACCCGCACTACGAGGAGATCCGCAAGAGCTTCTGGAAGAAGCCGAGTTGGTGGCCTTGGTGACACCATTCCGCGAGATGGTGTCTTACCTAGGACAAGAAGTATGGGTAAGGCTGACCGATGAGCCAACCCCCGTGACCTACACGGGGGTTCTCCTCGCTATTGAGGACACAGGACAGATTGTCCTCAGGATGGAAGACGGGTTCAGCGTGTATTGCTGGCCCGCCTTGGAAATGGAACTCCTGAGTGAGCGAGTACGTATGTGACCACTGCGGTGGTCGAGACGCAAGTTCATGTGATGACGACTGCACAGGAAGAGGTTGGGGAAATGAGTCCACGTAGCCACCCCGGAAACGACCCCGTGCCTGAAGGCCTCGTAGAAAAGATCAAGCGAGGTCTGGACGAGGAGTGGGATAACCAGCAAGCAGACAACCAGGACGAACAAGATGACTGATCCCAACGGCAACACCCTCTCCGAAGAGGAGATGGAACAGATCAGGGGCATCCTGGGAGCCGAGGCGGATAACTACATCCGTCCCTGGGAAGATGACTAACCCGGATGATGAAGACCTTCGGGTCTTCATTGCTCAGTTGGATGAACTAGAACCCAAGTGGCCTGAGGAGGAACAAGATGACCACACCTGACCACGATGAACTGAGCCCCGAAGGCAGGGAAGACATTTCCACTGCCCTGGACACGGAATACGGGGAGGAGGTTGATAATGGGTAAGCACAGTGCCAACAACGAAGGCGATGGATTCTCCGACGAGCAGCTCGACCAGCTCTGGGAGGAAATGCAGGAAGAATCAGACGAAGACCCCGAGGAGTCCGATGCCTGATCCGGAGACCGAAGGCGATCTAGAACTTGAGGATTATATCGACATCCTCAGCGGTGACTTCGACCTAGAGTAAAACAAGAAAAGCCCCGTAGGGGCCTCACCTTCATTGGTGGGGTTACCCTACGGGGCTCTTTTTGCGTTTCAGTCTTACTTCACGATACTTGGGCTCTGTGGTGCGCCGACATTCTTCAGGCCGAGGCCCTTCAGGACAACCACCAGGGCTCCACCCAGGCCTACGCCCAGCGCAGCCTTGAAGTCCAGGTTAAGGACATCCACGGCATCCAGGCCGGTAACACTCAGAACACCACCGGCAAATCCAACCACGGCCTCTTCGAACAAGGCCTTCCAGTACTGTGCGGTCCACATAACTCCTACTTTCATTTGTTTGTCAACACAAGAACAGCCAAGGCCACAATAACAGGAAACACAAGGGAGGTCAAAATTGCCCACACTGCTTGCTTGGACGAATTTTTCCGTAGCTGAGTCTCATATTCGAACTTGCCTTCTAGTTGGGTCAAGTCCTTGCGTAGCTCCGTGATCTCATGACCAAACGTGGCTGATTCCACGTCATGTCTGTTGATGTAATCGGTCATCTTGTCCCCAAGGGACCTTATTTCGGTGTACAGCTCTGTCATCCCGATGGAATGCACTGTCAGATCCTCCGTCATTATAGCGGCCCCATGTATTCGATGGAGATCCACGGTGCCCTACCGGTGCCCCCTTCACGGACGAGGTTGAGACCGATAGAAGACCACATCCACACAGAAAACACGTCGGCTGCTGCGATTCGGAACGTGGCCGAGGTTGCCAGTGACACACCACCCGTGGCTGCGTTCTTGCCACGGTCCTGGGTTGCATCGGATGTGGGTGCAAACCACAGATACAGCCCTGCGTTGGCATCCGTTCGGATACTGCACGAGAACGTGTAGACCCCGGCTGTTGCAAACGTGAAGGACCTCGTGGTGCTGCCGGTATACGTAATCCCAGAACCGGCATTGATGGACGTATCGAAGGGGACCTTCGTGTTGGTAGTCGCAGAAATAGCCTGGGAAGCATTGTGCCTGCGTTCGATATTGGATGGAGTACCCGGTGTTACCGCAGTAACCCGTGTGTCCAGATCCAGGATGTTGTCGATCAGGATGTTGTAATCAGCCGAGCTGGCAACGTTACCTGGTACGGCATCGTTCATCGGCAGGGTAAGTGCCATTCTATTCGCCCCAAACGAAGGTAGAGCCCCAGATGCCGTACTGGTTGGAGTCCCAGATACCTGCTGGTGCTGCGATCAATTCAACAGAAAGTGTGTCGGTCAGTCCGGAATCCACAGAATAGCTCCTGCGGATACCCTTGATCTGTAGGTCGAACCGTTCACCAAACCCATCCCTGTCATGAATCCTCAGGGTGTCACCAAACTGAAGACGAGGATCGCCTGCGATGGTGATGGCCTGGGTTGTCGGAACAGGAAGCTCGGTCCCCGGCATGAGGTAGGAGATAACCCCGCCGTAGTTCACCATCTCCTGGTAGAAGTCTCCGGACAACCTGAGGTTCTTACCACCATAGGTGTCGATGGATTCCTGTGCCTTGAAGAGGGTGAGCTGGGAATCGAACGTCTCGATCTTGGTACCACCAACCCGGAATGCTGCGCCACCAGTATCCTTGGCCAGCCTTGCGGGCTCGGCATACCCGTTGTGGAAGTTGACTACGACCTGGCCCTGATTGTCGAAGTACACGTAGATATCGACACCCGAGGTCTTGCCGTCATCCTCGGCCCACACAGCACCATCAAACCACTGGACGACATACCCATGATCCAGGATGTCATTCCATTCGGGGATAGGACCGGCAACGGTTGAACTGTACCTGGTGATCTTACCTGGGTTGGGACTCAGGACTTCGTCAGACCAGATCCGGAACAGCCTGGTTTCGGCTCCTTCAACGTAAAATTCCCATTCCGAGTTGGATTCATACGACGCAGCCTCGAAGGCTCGTCGCTTCCCGGACTGCACGGTCCAGATATTACGAACCGAGTCCAGCGAATTGGTGATTTCAAGACCGGTGACATCATCCAGGGTGAGTTCTCGTACGATGGTGTCTTGTAGTGTCTTCATGCGTTCTGCGTTCCAGAACCTGAACACACCAGACTCATCCCAGAAGATAGACCCGAATTCGGCCTCGGCAACACGTGCCGCGACCTCCCAGGCGTCGTCTCCCTGGTGAACAGGCATGTAGGACAGCCCGTTACGGCCATTGTCCAGCACAGCCGTGTAGGACGGAGTCCTGCCGCCCCACTGGAGGGCGGAAGCCACGGACAAAGACCCGAAGTTGGTTGCGGTGTAGTAGATGTCGCTGAGCGAACACCTGTGGTCAACCGTGAACAAGCCCTTCAGCTCGTCTACCGAGCCAACCCATGTCTTGGCCGCACCCAGATCCTGATAGTTACCCGAGTTGTTGGTGTTCACACCAGCCGCCACATAAACCTGAGGTCCTGCGGGGTTGAAGTAGTCCCAGATCACGTTGATGCGCTGGTAGTCACCTGTGGTGGGGATATTCACCTTCGAGGAGATAGCCGTGGTAACCAGAGTCTCGTCTTCGAACTCCGACCAGACCTGACCGTTCTCGATCATCACGGAGATGACATAAAACTCACCAAGCCTGATATGGATAACCTCGTGCTCGACTGCGGTCTGGTAAAACGTGTTCCGAGGGCCCCTGAGGTTCAGGGTGAACCCAAGAACCTGCATTCCCACCGAAGACATCTGGTCTCGGTCTGTGCACCAGTACTTTAGGATGGAATCACCGGTTGTTCCCAAGGCTGACAACGCCATAGGAGGCGTTGTAGGCTCAGGCGAGTTCGGGTTGGTCGGACCCAGGAAGTTATACATGACTTCGCCGGTATCTTCGGTGAAGGGGTAGGTCTGTACGTTCCAGTTGTCCAGCCACCCGATAGAAGGCAGCCAAGACCCTGTCCCATTGATCCAAATCTGGGGTCCGGTGATGTCATCATCCGGCAAACCGTTCTCTTCACGAGAAGTAGGCCTGTACGGGGTCGGACTGACCTTACATTCACGAAGGCAGTGGTCGATAACCCACTGTGGGTCGGCTAGCTGTGCTTCGATGATGCCACGAGACGCGTGGTAGTCGTAAATAGCCCACACAGGGAACGTGATTGGCCTACGCATGAGTTCAGCACGGTCGATAGCGCTCAAGGACACCAATCCGGAGCCCCTATTCGGGGTGATACTCCGAACATTGCCGATGAACTGGGGATACCACACCATTCCGATCGATGTTTGCACCCCAATTTCGTACTTGATCTCCACACCGATCATTTCCTGGTGGAAAAAGGGAGACCTGGGCTGGTACGGGCTGAAAACACCCGAGAACGGAATCCCCAGGTACTCCCCGGACAGCACCACATCCATCTGTGCAGCCCCAGAACCCTCGATGAGGGTGACTTCCTCGGGTGCAGACCCCTTCAGGGACCTGTCGGTGGTGACATCTCGTGCGTAGCGGGACAGGTCGCTCAGCGCGTGCGCAAACAACCCATCCCTGCTCCAGTCAGCCAGGAGACGAATACGGAACTGGCGGTCCGACGCCTTGATAGCCGTGGTGGCTTCAGCGCCCCCTTGGTTCTGCATGTTTTTACGCCTCCAATAGTGTGATTGTGCAATCCATGAGTGGGTACCTCGGTGAGGTTGACGGCAACTGGTCGATCAGCACTGCGGGTGCTCCGCCACCCAGATCCCATGCCGTTGCAGCAGCCCCTGATTCGACCTGTGCGGCTGCCAGGTTCATGGACGTAGTAGCCACAGCCGACAGCACCAAACGAGCCGCACAGGCGTTGCTGGGGGCCGTCCTGGTGATGCTGAACCTGGCCCACGAGGTCGTGACAGCCGCTGCCTCGGTGGTGGACGAGGACAGCAGGACATTATCCTTGTCGTAGTAGTCGAACTTCAGCAAAGCCGAGATCGAAGAATCACCCTTGACATACACAGACCCCGTGATTTCTTCCAGGGGGAAGATGGGGTTGTGCATATCAGGGTCCCATGCGGCAATACTGGATGCGGTGCGTCCAGTCCACCTCAGGCACCTGGTGCCGTACCCCGCAGCAGACGGGAAGTCGGATACCCACTCCCAGTCCCCGGCAGAAAACCGGAGACCAGGACGGGACGAACTAACCGCGTTACACGAAGCTCCGTATTCCGACATGCGGTTCCTACGAAGCGGGTTGATCAGGCGGTGTGGCCCAGGAATATGCCGGGTTGCAAGAGCCTGGAGCCAGCGGTAGTCCGCCTCGGTGAGGAGGCGGAACGACAGCGCTAGATCCTGCTTGACTCCGGTGGTATCCATGGTCCTGGCACCACTCAAAGCCTGATGGACTCCACCATAACGAACATCCGTTATGGTCATGCTGACCTCCGGAGTGTCCAGTTCACGGAGGTTGCCCAATGGGCCTAGGTACCAGGAAACCATTATCGCCTCTTGTTCAGATTGTTGGTCTTGTTGACCATTCGAGTCAAACCATTAGCATCCATTTCGACGCTCCACCCCGAGAGAGCAGCACCGATCTTATCGCTGATGCTACCAAACCCATCGGACTGCACAGACGCTTCCAGATCCATGGCCGTTTGGGTACGGCCCATGACATCTTCGATAGCAGCAATAGCTGTTGGTGCTGCCTGCTGCATTCCCAGCGCCCAGTCTTCGATGAGTGCCCTACCCGAGTAGAGGGTATACCCACGACCCGAGAACGGACCCTGCTTCGCAGGAGAGAACGGCAGGAAGCTACGGATATTATCGACAACACCCTTGATGGCACTACCAGCAGCCCCGACCATGGACTTGATACCATTGATGAGGCCCTGCACGATCTTTCGACCAGCATCGGCAAGCATCTGTCCGGTATCGCCGAGCGCACTCAGGATCTCCAGTGGGAGACCGATGAAGAACTCGATAACCAGGTCCAAACCTGCTTCGATGATACCGCCGAGGATGTCCAGTGAACCCTTGGCCATTTCCTGGATACCATCCCAGAACTGACCCCAGTCACCTGTGATCAAACCTGTGAACGCATCGATAACACCAGTGATGTATTCGATAGCACCCTGGATGATATCCTGAATTGGTCCCATGACCGCCTTGACGGTATCCAAGAACCAGTTGAAGGCAGGGATCGTCTTGTCGATGATCCAGCCCACCAGGTCTGCGATTGCAGGCACGATATTGATGAAGGCGTCGATCATGTCCATGATAAACGGAGTAAGATCCTTGATTGCCTGAACAACCAAAGGCAGTACTTCCTGGGCAAACCTCATCAGGTGCGGCATCAAGTCCTTCATCACGTCGATGATGGCCTGGAAGATTTCCGAGCCCAACTCGATCAACGAAGGAAGCAGGGGCACGATCACCGCGAGTAGATCGGTGACGAACTTGACGATCTGATCGAACAACGGCATCAAGTCGGTAAACGCCTGCATCAGCTTTTCACTGACGATCAGTGCTAGTTCCTTGAACGCATTCAGTAGTGGTTCGATGAATGGCTCAAGCGCTGTGAGCGCCTTCAGGAGGGTATCCCCTAGGATACCTGCGATCGTCTCCAGAAGTGGGCCCAGTCCGTCCAGTACGCCGCCTACAAGCTCTCCGAAGATGTCGGCAAGCTTGGTGAATGCCGGGGTCAGCTTATCGAAGATGGGAACCAGCGCTTCGAATGCCTTACCCAGGACATTGAACACTACCTCCGACAGCTTGGTCAGGGCTGGCATCAGGGATACCAGCGCGTCACCAAAACCCTTGAACAAATCCGAGATAGGCCCACCCAAAATGGTCATGGCCTGTAGGCCCGCGCCAAACAGATCGGTGAACACATCCAGAAGCGTGGAAGTAACCTTCGCAAGTCCGTCCAGCGCATCAAACAGGGTGCCGCTCTTGACGGCTTCCTGGATCATGTCGTCAAAACCCTGGGTGAAGGTGTTGAAAACATCTGCGAGCTTCCCGAACGACTCAGACCCCGCACTCGCCAGGGTAAGCAGGGTGCGTGTGAACGACTCGATACCAGGAGTAATCTGCTGGAAGAACTGTCCTGTGTTGTTCAGGAAGTTCTCGATCTGGGTCATACCCTCCGAAGAGGTAACCACATTGGTGAAACCCTGGGCTACCGACACAAGACCTTCGGCAACCACGTTCAGTCCACGTTCAAGGACTGGGAAAATCGAATTCAACTGTTCGAATACCGGGGTCAGACCACGTTCGAACGTGGCCGACAGCGAGTTCTTCAGGCTCTCGATCGAGGGTCCGAATACTTCTGCTGCCTTACTGATCCCGTCCATGCCCAGTGCGATGGCCGCGAATGCAGACCCTGCCAGGAACAGCAGAGACGGGAGTCCTGCCAGCAGCGTGGAAATCAGGGCCAGGGCTGGTGCCAGAAGGAGCAGTACGGCAACACCGATCAGGGCGAACCTGCTCATGCTGCTGAAACCCTCGCCTGCGGACGTAGCAGCCCCACCGATACCCTTCAGGTTCTTCACGTCGTCCTGATTTACCCGGACACGAACCGTCTTGTCGAGAGCATCAATCTTCTTCTTCAGAGCTTCAAGCTCGGCACGTGCTGCTGCTGTGTCGGCTTCGACGTCGATACTTACCTTGAAGTCCTTGAGACTCTTCTTGAGCTGGGCTTCTAGCTCCTGCTTGAACTTGGAGGTATCCGGAACAACCTTGACGGATACGCGACCAATGGTAGAGCCGCCAGGGCTGCTCATGTACTATCCTCCCTTAGCCTTCTTGGCTTTGGCTAGCTGCTGTCGGAATGGGTTGGACTGTGCCGCACTCTTCTGGACTCGCGAAGGGCGAACAGTAGGCTTTGGTGCCTTGGGCTTCCTCTTGGAGTTAGCCGCAGCAACCGTGTAGGCCACACGGTTCACACTGTCGATGAGCTGTGCCAAAAAGTACCTATCCACATCCCAGCCAACGAATTGTTCGCCGCCTCGAAGGGCGGCAACCGTTCGAGAACCCAGGGGAAGCTGCTTGAGAAGCACAAGTAGTGTGGCGGGGTCGTGCGACCCCGTCCGGACAACATCAACCAAGTTCAGTGAATATTCTGACTGGAAATCTGCGACGATAGCCTCACCAGCCTGGTCTATTAGGCGGGCGAGGGCGATGCTTCCCCCGCCTGGGTCGCCTCCATCCACATTTCCATCAACGTCTTGACCCGAATCAGGTCGTGGCCCAGGAGGGTGATCAGCTCATCACCCTTGCGGTTGGCCGTGATCACCGACAGAAGCGACTCGATGAGATCCAGAATCTCTTCCTCGTCTGGGTCTTCGCTGCTCATGGCTTCCAGATCCTTCAGTAGGGTGACAACCACGGCTCGCTCAGACGAGGCGAGTCGGAGAATCTGGCGAAGCTCGTAGGTGTAGCCATTCGCGGAGAAGCAGAATGGGGCGTACTTGGTCTCGATGGCCTGGTTCAGATCATCCAGGCTGAAGGTGTTACTCATGGCGAACCCTTTCGAAGTAAAGTGGTGGACCCAGAGAAAAAAGGGGAGCACGGCGGGTCCGCCAGGAACCGTGCTCCCCCTCACCGATTAGGAGTGGTTAACCCCTGTGTCGGCAGACACCCATGCCAGAAGTGGATCGGTAGAGTTCTTCAGGAATGTCGCACGAAGCGGCATGAACGCGAACTCATCGATTGCCAGTTCCATAGCATCTTCACGACGAATGGAAACCTTGGACGCCCACATGGCAATGTTGGTCGTACCATCCATGATGACAATGACGATAGCCTTCTCGATTGGCGTAGTCGGTGCACTCTGCACTTCGAAGACACCCTCGGTAGACCCGCCATCGGCAACGGAGTAGTACAACCCCAGAACAGTCTCATCAAACTGGTGGCAGTTGAACGTGACAAAGTCGGAGGCAACCTCGGTCACAACCTCACGGAGCGAGGCGTTCTGCCAGGTACCCTTGACTTCGGTGTCACCACCATCAAACCCGAAAGTTGGGAGTTCGTCACGGGCCGTGTGCCCGATCGAAACCCAACCCGAAAGTCCAACGGTAGGATCGAACGAGTCGATCGCACCGGGGGTTGGTCGTGCCGTTCCCGTAGCGGCAAGGAAGATATAACCCCTTGCCGGTGTGATTACGGCGACATCATTTTCTGCCATTCTTGCTTACTCCTCATCTAATTATGCGGTCGGAGACCAAGTTGGATCAGTCCCTGAATGCGCCATGTATCATCGAACGGTGAATCGAACTGGGAAGGGCCAAACGTCTCGAAATACGAGTGGATATAACCAACCCCGGTTACAACAGTTTGGGCTAGCCACGCCTCATACAGGACTGTGCGCGCGTCCAACCACAGGTCTTCGGCAGGAACAATTCCCTGATCGTGGTATACGGTCAACTCGATAACCGGCTTGTCCAGACGCTGGGGGTCCAGTGGAAGACCCCCGAGACGGCGAACATTGATCACGGGCCATGTTCGTGCGTGGTCTACATCCCTCATCCAGGAACCGATGGTCACACTAGGATCAAGCCTGGCCTTCAGAAGAGGAATTACCACTGCTTGAATGCGAGGCATATCGCGAACTACGGGCAATTCTCCTCCTTACAGTAGGCTGGTCATGATGTACAGACCCTGAACATAACCACCACGGTGGTTGCGGTGACCGAACTCGACACTCATGGGGGCAGAACCTTCCATGGAGATCAGGTAATCCAGGAAGCCATACTTCATGGACACCCGCTTTTCGGTCACGATCTTGTGGTCACCGGTCCTGCGGTGTGCTGCCAACCTGCCTTCGGCAATCTTGGCCAGGCGGTTTGCCTGCTTACGCACTTCGGACTGCACCTCAGGCTGTGGCGCGATAATCTTGTTCATGGCCTTTCGGCCGATCAATCTGATCTGAACCATTAGTTTCGCCTGATGATGTAGTCAGTATGGGCCGTGTTGTTGGAGCCGTTGTACCTTCGGGGCTTACCGATGATAGACCACCTCACACCAAGCCACTCGACCTGGGCCTGGGCCCCGATCAGGAATGGAAACGACCTCGGGAGCCTGAGACGGTAAACCTGTTCCGACTCAAAACCCTCGTTGTCTTGCTCGGCACGACGCGCAGAAGTACCAGACTGTGCAGCCAACTGAACGGCTGCGATAGTTTCTACTCCTACTGGCCCTGCCTTGGTGATTGTGTTTCCATCCGAGTCGGTAGTCTCGATCTCTTGGTAGATGGTTACGGTCTCTCGTCCTGTGTCTAGAAGGCTCATGTTGGCCAACTCCCAATATCTTCCCATGGGTACGGCGGGTAACAACGTCCTGGGTAAGGACCGATGTATGGCCTGATGACATAAGCTCCTGCCTTGACACCCAATAGCGCCCACTCGGACGCGAGGATATCGATACGCCCAGACGCGACCTTGACACTGATCTGATAGGAGTAGTTGCCATCTGTTTCAGCGGTGTACCCCTCTGGGTTTCGGATCAGCCTCAGAATTGCTTCGGCTTCAACCATGATAACGACTTCGACATCCAGGGTTCCGTCTGCCACGAGGGTATCCAGATCAGGAAGTCGATTACGGATGATGAGTTCCACGTCGTTCAGACGAGTCTGGACAATCGTGGTCTCCCCGGCTTCGAGTGGCCTACCCAGCCGGTCTACTACATCCTGAACCGATGCGTAAGCCAATGTGACTCCTTAGAACGTAGTCGGACGAAGCACCGAACGGATCAGTGCCATGAACCCGGTCTGAAGATCGGTTCGGGCAATAGCAGCCCAACGCTTATCCGTGTCTTCACGAGCGAATACCGCATCGACATGGTCGCCCACGAGGGAAGCCAGTTCCTTCAGCTCGTTCGCGATGCGAAGCTCCTCGTCGGACAGTTCACGGTAGCCCGTAATGGGCGCAGTCTTAGTCATTGGTTTCTTTCTGCTTGGGGGGACGACCCCGCTTCTTGGGCGTAACAGGCCCTGAGATCGTCTGTACGGACTCGGGGACCTCTTTGAGGTAATGCCACCCGTCTTGCTCTACGAGGCGCTTAGCGGTCTTCTCAGAGGCCTCTACGACCACGCCGTTGCTACTTCGAATCTTAACTCCCATGGACCAGCCCTTCGAGTTCGGAGACCCAGGCCGTCATTTCGACCTTGGGGTCTAGTTCTGCCGACCTCTTCAAGGCAAGCTTGGAAGCTGCCTCCCACTCCTCGGGTTGCAAGAGTCGTCGGATTTCGGATTCATACATGTTGAGATCATCACGGTCGACAAAGATCCCGTCCGGACCCTGTGACTCCAGAAGCCCTGGCGTGGGATGGCAAATAACCGGAATCCCCGAGGCATTCGCCTCAACCCCCGCCATGCCATACGACTCGTAGAACGAGGGCATCAGAAGAATCTTGGTCTGTGACCACACCTCATCACGCATCTGGTCTGTGTGCTTGACGAAGTCGACGTTGTTCAGGTCGGGTGGTGGAAGGATCTGTGTTCCGTGGCCGCCCTCTACCGCGAGGAATTCCACGTCCGGCATACGACGCGCAAGCTCATACAGGATCTTCGCACCCTTGTGCTCGTTGAGGTTCACCAGAGTGACCTTGGTGCCGGGGGTTGTCCTGTGCTGATCCGGAAACACAGGGGGATGAACGATCATGGACCGCATCCCCAAACGTTCCAGCTTGTATTTCAGCCACTCCGAGTTGAACACCACGAACTCGGGTTGTAGATCAAACACCTGTTCCACACCATACATGTCGTTGTGGCACAGGAAAACCAAAGGAATGCCAAGCTTCTTGGCGATGTTGTTCGCACGGATCGTGTTATCATGGTGGGTGATGATGACATCAGGCTTCCATGTCATGATGTTCTGCCGTGCGTAGATGATGTTGGTGACGATAACCTCTACACCCTCGTACTCATAATGTACCGGGGCTTCGGGCATCACCGTTGCGAAGACCACAACCTCATGGTCTGCCGCAAGAAGTTCCTTGACCATGGAGTGGAGCATCGTTTCGGAGCCCGCACATCGAAAAGGAACGTAAAAATGGACTAGCACTGAAACGCGCATTGGCGGACTCCTTGTAGAGGGAACTGGGCTGGGCTTCAAAAGCCCATTTAATCTGTAGATCCCAACAGAACCCGGTTCCCTACGTATTAGCTACCCGATGGGTTCGTGAACTTCACGAAGCCATCCAGGTTACCCACGATCCAACCGAAGGTGACCTCGATCAGCAGGGCAATCTGGTTGGTCTGCCACATGGAGATGCTGGAAACGCCATCAGTCAGTGTGGCCTGGTCCGAGATCTTGATTCGGACCTCGTCCGCGAAGCCCCATCGGAGCTGGGAGAAGTCCCCACCAATGATCTGGGTAGTGCTGGCCGTAGCCGCACCCAGGTCACCCTTGACAGCCTTACCATACTCCGCAGGGAAGCCCAGGATGTTGCCTCGGGTACCATTGAAGTTGATCCCAGCCGGGTTCACCAGGTTACCGTTCGCATCGCGCTCGGCACCCTCACGAATCAGGCGCGCACGGAATCGGGTGTCAACAGCCCAACCATCGAAGTCCGTCTCGGGGTCGATCATCTCGTAGCCCGCGATCAGCTCGTCATACAGGTTCCCAGGGCCTGGCACGGTGTCCAGGTTGACCACGTTAGTGGTGTTGTTGAGAACGTTGGTAGACGTGATACCCGACAGGGCACCACCAGTCAGAGGCTGCTTACCGTGGAAGACCGCGAGGTCGATACCACGCCCGATCGCAAGAGCCATATCCGACTGAATCTTGCTGTAGAACCCCTGCGGGTTGGTACGAGCAAACTCCTCGGACACGGTCACGATCGTGGCCAGCTTGATTGGGCTGAAGGACTGAGTATCCCACGCAACACCCGACAGTGGCTTGGTGCCACCCTCTCGGAGCGCGTTGGTCGTACCAGTACCAACCTGGCCAACCTCAGGACGCTTCGTCTGGATCGGGATAACGGTCTCACCGTACGAGACGGGGATACGCTCACCCAGACGAAGAACAAGCGAAGTCTCCTGCGCCTGCTCGAAAATAGCCCCTACGATCTCTGGGGGCAGCAGGTCATCCGGAACATACGCAAGACGACCCTGGTGGTCGTTGGTAGTATTCGGAGCAAGCTCATTGATCATTGCCATTTCGGCGTTTCCTTACCTAGTGATTTTACTTTGGACCATGTCGGCAAACAGCTCACCTGGGGTCTTCACGCCACCTGCGTTACCACCCGCACTCTGGGTCCGATCGGTTGCACGCTGCCTTCCGGCAGGAGTACCGAACATCTCCTTGAGCTGCTTCGCGTGTGCGTTCAGCTCGTCTTCAGTGCTTCCCTTGAGCAAATCTGCAAAAGCCACGGCCTGTTCACCCGGAACATCAGCCGCAATGGCAACCTTCAGCTTGGTAAGCCCGGTCACCGCGTTGTCGCGCTCCGTAATAACGGAGGTCTTCTCCTGAGCCAAAGCCTGGAGCTGCGCGTCGTATTCGACCTTGGCCGCAGCCTTAGCCTCATCGGCAGCAGTCTGGGCCTTGATTCGGTACTTCGCAGCTTCGGCGTTAGCCTCGGCAATAGCCCGACGACCCCATTCCGGAAGCTCAGCGGTGTTACCCTGGTTGCCGGTCTGGTCGTTGGCGGACTTGTTATCGTCGGACATGAATCCCTCCTGGGGATGTTATTGGGATCGGCTCCAGGCCGATCTACTTGACTACTGCAAACTCTTCTGGATCGACTTGGTTGTCTTCGATAGCACGGCGAAACGCGTTAAGAGCATCCCGCCCGGAGAAACCCTTAGTTGCTTCAATCCATGTATCCCTCGCTGCGAGGTAATCATCCCTGCCCTGCCAGTTCATCCGGTCGAAGACCGGAACAACCTTACAGTCACAATTGGGATGGAACCTGGTCATCAGCTCGTTGAACGCTTCTGTGTCATTCTCGTCCAGGATGTCAAGGGCGGTTGTGTCGTCCGTGTTCAGACCAGCCGACTCTGCGGACTGGTAGACCGGACCTCGTGACACCAACATCAAGCAGAAACCACAGGTCTCACGGCCCGTTGCCACACGAGCCCAACCCAGTGCGAAACCGTCTGATTCGACGGCGTTTCGGATGGTCCTTCGACCGCCATTTTCCACTTCCTTGACAGCCCGGAACCCAGCCTGGACCGCTTGGCCCAGGCTGGTGTTACCTGACTGAAACGGCTTCTTCGACGGGAACATTGCTTCGTAGAACCAGTCGTATTCATACGCCGGAAGATCGATGTCGAACCTGTCGTCATCTCCTGTGTGGTTCTTCCGTTGCGTGTCGTAGTACTCCCGTGCGAGTTCAGCACTTTCCGTCCGGGCTTGGTTGACCAGAGGGAAAATGCTTTGCACAATGTCTTTCCAGACCTGCGAAGTCAGTGGAATGAACAGAAACGGGAGGAGCACCTGTAGTACCAGCCGCATTACGCGGGCTGAGATACTACGCTGTCTTTTGTGTAGCTGGGTTAGCAGCATTCGGATCAACCTTGCCAATCTGCTCATTGGTCTTCGCAGTACCATCAAGCAGCAAGGCGTTCATCTGGGCTACCGGGTCATCCTTATCCCACTGACGCATCTGCTTGCGCTGAACGTCGGAATAACCCATCTCGATACGGGCCTGCTCAACCGGGATGATTCCAGCCTGCTGGAGCTTCACAACACCATCGGACTTGGCCGCGAAGGTAGGAGTCGAAGGATCACGCCATACCGATTCGAGCTGGTAAGCATCCTTCGGAATCGAACCGTCCATGACCAGCATCCCCAGACGCATGGTGTCTTCCCATGCTTGTCCGAACATGCGTGCCTTGCGCTCGGTCTTCTTGACCAAACGGGACTCTGCCGACTTGATTGCCTCAGCACTTGCCGGGTTCTCCGAAGAGAACGACAGATACTGTGGTGGGAGACCGGTATACGATGCTACCTGCTTGGCCAGTTCCTGGAGGGACTCGGTAAAGTTCCGCAGATCCGCAGCAGAAAATTGCATACCCTTGCCGTTCTCGTTCTCGAACGCCAGAATACGTGCCATGTATGCTTCCATGGCCGCACCCGGATTGTCAGGGTCTGTAGGTAGTTCGTCTCGGTCGATACCAAACAGCACACGCTGTGGAATCGCCATGAGTTCCGAAGCAGTCTGAAGGTTCATCATGATCCGTGAAGCCGCATCCGTTGCCGAACGAAGCTCGGGGGTGATCTCAGACTTGCCGTAGGACTCGGTGAGCCGTTCCCGGTTCACCAACTGGGTGGCCAGCACACGGTCGAGATCGTGCTGGATAACCTCGTCAACCTTCCACTGCGCAAACGGTCCACCACGGGCTAGGTACACAGTCCTGTCGGGCAGGAGCAGCGTAGCCATATCCTCCTTGGGAATGGTGGGATGCTTGTACAGCCGAAGACCTTCGTCCAGCTTCTTGGTGCGCTTGTTCTGCTTCGCGATGAAATTGAACGGGGACTCCACACGGATAATCGGGATGTCCGGGTTGTCATCGTCGTCGCCAGGCGCGGCAACCGTAATGTAGGCAACACCATGAATCATGGCTTCCAGGTGACCCAAACCTGATTCTGCGTCAAGGAAGTTGGCTTGCCACCACGAGCGCAGACGCTCATCGACTTCGGCCTGATCCGCATTGCGGAAATCTTCCAGGTCCAGCCTCTCTTCGAGACTGTCAAGATACATTCGGGGCCAACCAATAGCCGCCGTCATGTGTCGAAGCTCAGGAGGGGTTGACAACCCCAACGCCTTGAGACGGTATTCGGACTCGTAGTACGCCTGGTTTTCCTTCAGACGACCCTTTCGGCCGTTCAGGGCGTTTACCAGGTCGTCTACTGTCTTGTCGTACTCGCTCATCGTAGGATTGCAACTCCCTTCTTCTTGTTGGACTTGCTCATCAGGAACTCCTGTCGGGCTCCGAAAGCAAGCACCGCACAGACCGCAGCATCAATCTTCCGCGATGAGTCCTTGGTAGCCTTACTGATGGAGATCCCAAAGTTGTTTGGACGCCGGATGGCGTTCAACACGTGTCGTCGAAGCGCGACGTCGCCGTTGTGGACCAGCTCTTGTTCAAGAACCGCATCCTGGAAGCGCTCGCAATCGAGTGTGAACGCCTTGATATTGGAACGCATGTCATACGCAACCGGGTGCTTGGCTGTTGCCTTGAGCTTCAGCTTCTTTCCGTACGCAGCACCCCACGCATCCACATACGATTCGAATTCCTTGACGTCGGACCTGAATCCCACGACATCATACTGAGCGAATGCCCAGTCCACCGTGTTATTCACATCCTCGCGAGGAACCTCACCGCCGTACTTCTCCGGATTCCAAATCTTGATCGGGAAGATCGCAGCGTCTTCTACTCGACACGCCACCAGGGCTGTCCAGTCCGAGGACTTACTACCATCGAATCCCATGGTGATACGGTCACCAGGACGAAGCGGTTCCAGCTTCACACCCAGGCACTTATCCCACTCTCGTGGAGACACCCAAGCGTCTTCTGCTGCGTTGATCTGGTTCAGGAACTTGCGTCGTGACTCAGTGACGTCTTCACGTACGTCCAGGATCGATTCTACGATCGTGTCCGTGTCGAGCCAGTCCGCATCACCCTTGCAGATTTCCAGGCCCTCACGGAGCCGCTGGATGGCTGCTAGGTATGCTTCCTCGTCTTCCATCAGCTCAGCAATTTCACCGACTGGTGTATCCGCAGGAGCTTCAAGAGCATCGTAGAGGAAACCGGTCTTGACAGCCTCGCCTGACTGCTGCTGCTGCCACGCGTCCCAGTCCCGTTCCGCATCCGATTCCTCACCAGGGCGGTGAGCGTTGCAGATCGACAGAGACCGACACGTACCGTACGCACCCTTGGTGACGTTACCTCGGATGATGTTGGCCATTTCAAGACCCTGGTTGGATTCGATCCACCATTGGGTCTCATTCTTGATGACGAAGGTTGGGCGCTTACCCTCAAGAGCAAGCGGACTTGATGTCACCGACTCGATCATCCCACCTGCGCGGGAATAGATGATGGTCTTGTGAACCTCAAGCCCGAACTCTTCCTTCATGACCTTGGAGGCCATAGCCGGAAAGAGGGTGAAGGTGTTACGAGTTTGGTCCTGGGACACCGCAGCGATCTGAATCCATGCCGAAGCCTTTGGCTTCCCCACGGGCCTACCTGTCTTTTCATCCCAATGACTGAACTGAACCGGACCGCACAGCTCTGCGAGTGCCATAGCGGCTGCAAGCGGGTCCTTACCCCAACCCTTGAGTCGGCGAAGGAGCCCGTTGCGATAAATGAACTTTCCCATACCGTCGATGGCGTACCACCACAGTAGGAATCTGAACTGTTCCTCGGTGACAAGGAAATTCTCTCCCGCACGCGGCCCAGAAGGCTGGACCACATACTTCCACATCCAGTTGACGATCTCGTCCCCCAGAGTGAACTCGGGGAGATAGAAGTCCCCATTTTCCAGCCTTTGCCAGGTGGGGCCAACGATGTGAGCCGGTGCAGGAGCAAGAGGTGGCGAACCCATTTGTGCTCCTTCAAAATTACAGGGGTGTACGATGGTTGGTTAGGGTGAGGTTCAGCGGGAACGAAGTACTGGCGTACAGGACCCCACTTGATGCTGCCTTGACGGCCCACCTCAAACGAACGGTTCCCGTGTCCAAGTCGCCAGAAGCGACAATAAATGACAGAACACCAGAACGCCCAATGAAGGGCTGTCCAATGGGGTAGTTTGCCGTGTTACCAACAGAAGATGGTGTCGACGTGTTGGTAGACAGATACCTCTGGATCGTCGGTGTCCCACCGGTTACCACGACTAGGTCTTCCGACCAGTCTGCTTCGTTGCTGACAAGGTGACCGTAGGCGACCTCGATACGTTCACCAACACCAGCCGTAATCGTGTATTCAGGAGATCCGGGAAGCAGTGCCCACGCGTCGCCATTAGCAGCCACGGTGTAGCCAGGAGATTGACTGGTATCCCGAACAATGGTCACACGCTGCTTCAGGGCATCAATAGCAGCCTGAAGACCTGTGGTATCCGAGATGACATGGGTATGAACCGTGTTGGCCTTGGTTGCCAAACCGTTGGTGAGGTCTGTGGTGGTTGCGTAAGACCCAACCGCCTGCTTTCCATCAAGGGCGGTCTGAAGCCCGGTAACATTGGCAATGGTGTGGGTATGACCCAAAAGGGAATACCTCGCATCACCACGAGTATCATTGAGGTACTGGGAGTGGTCGTCGTCTGCGAGACCTGTCAGCGCGCCATGGTCGGTAACTCCGCCCCCGCCACCTGCTGGGAGATCGATATTCCCGTAGGCGTCGGGGAAATAACCATCGACACTTCGGACTGGGTCGTACAGATCAGGGTCCGGAAGGAGCATCCCGACAGCATCAGGCAGGTTCAGGGCAACGCCGGTCGTGACCTCAACTACCTTGGTGGCCCTGTACAGCTCTGAGAGCCGCATGGAGACCTGATAGACCCCCGAGGGTAGTGTTTGATTCAACTGACCTGCGGGGACGTCTACAACGGTCCTGACAGGCAGTACGACCCCGTCTGCGTCGTCTGGGATCTCGATCGACTCCAAGAGGAGGAACACGATGGTGCCGACAGCCAACGCCCCTGCTGGGGTGTACCAGGTGCCGGTCACGGTGCCGGTAGGCACAGAGGCTGGTAGAACCATGATGATCCGTTCTAAGAGTTTAGTCATGACTGAAACTATCAAGCGTCAGAATGGTAGGATTCGAACCTACGACCGCCCGCTTCCAAAGCGGCTACTCTACCAAGCTGAGCTACATTCTGATGTGTTCATTTTATGGTGCTGTTCAGAAAACGTGAACACGAGGTTTTTCTGAACAAGAGCCGCAACGAGGACTTGAACCCCGAACCACCTGTTTACAAGACAGGTGCTCTACCATATTGAGCTACAACGGCTTGGCGGGGCCAGGAGGATTCGAACCTCCAACCGCGCTTTTGGAGAGCGCTATTTTGCCGACTAAACTATGTCCCCGAGGCGCAAGCAACCTTTGACGGGGCTTCAACCCTTCGCGCCTTTGTTTTTAGCAGTTACACGGCCCGGTCTGATCAGCACCGTAATCGCGCCTACCTGTCCCGAAACACAGCGGGCAGTCCGGGTCTGCCTTCATAATCACCATGCTGCCGACCTAGGATTCGAACCTAGAACAGGTGGTTCAGAGCCACCGGTGTTGCCAGTTACACCAATCAGCATTGCCTGTGTTCCTCGCACACGGACCCCCGGAATCAAACGTTCCGGCTGGTAACAGTACCGTGCTGTGTGGTCATCCATCCTGGACTTGAACCAGGAACCGAGAGCTTAAGAGGCTCCTGCTCTACCACTTGAGCTAATGGACGATGTACTTAGCAACCACAAGGACGCCACGAGCCCAGCATCCAAAAGAAGCCGGTACCATGACACCTAGGGCAAGCTGGGTCTGCCACTTTCCTCCTTGACGTGGTCGGTAGGGGTGGGACTCGAACCCACTGATCCCGGTTTCACAAACCGGTGCCTCGGCCACTTCGGCATCCCTCCTGCTCCAACACTTGGATTCGAACCAAGAACCGCCGACTTAACAGGTCGGAACTCTGCCGTTGAGTTATGCTGGATTACAGGCCACTCGATACACCCCGCCTAACTGGTACTAACAACCAGTGCGCAAGCATCGCTGGACCATAGACAGTTCCTACATGCGTGAGTGTACTGTCAACTAAACTGCCGCCCATGAAGGATTTGAACCTCCGCAAACCCAGGTTCGTAGCCTGGTGCTCTCTCCGGACTGAGCTAATGAGCGATTGTACCCCTCCCCAGATTCGAACTGGGATCATCTCGGGTCTGAGCCGAGCGCCTCTGCCAATTGGACTAGAGGGGCGTGTGCGATAAGGGATTTGAACCGATGACTTCTTCCATATCAGGGAAGCGCTCTGACCTGGCTGAGCTAATCGCACGTGGATCGAGACAAGCCGGATTTGTAGAACCCGTCCTACAGGTTGGGTTCGCGCTCCGGAGGGGTCCTGTAGTGCCCTCTCGATCTAGTACCGCACCGTGGATTTGCACCACGACAACAGGAGCTTATGAGACTCCCTGCGCACTACGCGCACGGTTCGCGCCCGTTTTGATTCCCAGACTGGCTCCGAACTGGGTAAAGCGGTCTTAATCGGTGCTCTGCGAGCAGGACAGCATGTGGTTGTCCGGCTCGTTACCACACTCACCGCACAAGGGGGTCACTGGATCTGGCTCATGCGGGTTCCCTACGCTTGGGGTTGAATTCGCACCACTCTTCGTGGTTTCCACCCTTGCCACCGCACTTCATGCAGGTGGTTGGTCGTAAGTCGGTCATACGTTCTTGGCCACAATCTGTTGGGACCACTCGACATCGATATGGGACACGATCTCCCACCCCGATGACTCGATCATCTTGGAGTATCCTTCTCGATCCCAAGCCCACGCGTGGTTCCACTCATGGTACTGGGCTGTCTCCGAATGCGGAGACGAGAAGACTGCATACTGGACTTCTCGGTCCTTCAGGTTCCGCAGGAACCCGTGCGGGTCTTCCAGGTGTTCCAGCATTTCGGTACACACAACCACAGGAGCAAGCTCCAGGGTAGCATCCTCGGTTACGTTGCCGTACCTCAAATCCACCCCACGAACTTCACGCCCGTACTTGATGCTGACCTCAATGACGTCGTATCCAAACGAATCTTCACGGTATGGGTACTGAAGGAGATCTAGCAGACCGCCATCACACGAGCCCAAGTCGCAGATCCTTGTCGTACCCACCAACCACGCGTAGTCGCACGCTGTTTGCGCTGCCGACTTCAAACGCGCCTGGTGTACACGGTTGTCGATGTGGTTCACATGGGGCTGATCGACCCACCAGAGTGGGTCTAGCCACTCAGGCGGACTCAGGGGGTCGAAAAGCCTGGCTTCCATGGCTTACACGGCCTCGATGAGCAGAGAAGCACCCGCAGTCGCCGTGTACTGGAGGAATACGGCATACGTGCCCGCAGGGGCCTGATGGCCACCCATGTCAGCAAAACCGGTAATGACCGTGCCCTTGGGGACGATATCCACAGGCTTACGCTTCCACACACCGTTTTCCAGCTCGGCGACAAGCCACTGGGCAACCCCGAGCTTGGCACCCCCGGAACCCGCAGTGAGGTTCACATAGACCTCGGTTACTCCACCATTCCCACCCTGCCATGGCAGGGTCGTGATGGACTCGTTCAGGACATCAGGAAGCGTGGCAGGAACAAAAACAGACTGGAACATGGATTCCTTCTCTTCTTCGACAGGGGGTTCAGGCAGCGGAGGTTCAACATCCGGGATCGCAGCAGCCTGCGCCCGGAAAACGTTCATATCGATCATCTGGCCGGGAGCCCAACCTGGGTCCCACTTCCCGTCGTACCCACGACCATTCACCTCACCATGACCTCGAACGTATTCGAGGTTGCCATCTGCGAACAGATCGGCCACGGTTCGAGCGAACTTCTTGGAGGTGGCGTACTGCGCATCGGTCATGGGCTTGTTGCCTGGGTACACGATCTCCAGGCCTACGGTGTAGTAGTTCCGGTTGCCTGCGTAGGGGCTTAGAGGGCCCTGAGACGGCCCGTAGCCGCCTCCTGCGTGCCAGGTAAGCCCAGAGGCGATGACAGTCACCGAGCCGTCTGCGTTGCCGCTGAAGTTGCACAGCGCGTTGCCGTAGGCCCAGTCCTGCTTGCTGTAGACCAGACCCTCGTAGGCCGATCCGTAGTTGGAACCCGTGTGGTGGATGATCGCACCACGAATATCGATCTGAGGAGTGTCTTCGTTACCACGGCCGTACCAGCCATCCCACTCGTGGACAACGACACCCCGTGCTCTTAGTTCGTTGACAAGAATCTGAACATCGCTCAACGTCGAATCGCAATCTCATGTAGGTCTTTGGTTGACACATCGCCGTCGGTGTTTCCAGCCGAGTTACCAGGGACCCCATTGGGTCCCAGCTTCAGGGAAGCTGTGTACTGGTGGATGTATACCCTGTCGGTCTTGTACTTTGGGAATCCTGGAGTAGCGCCTGTGAAGGTGCCGTAATCCGCGATCCACAAGTGTGTCTTGTCGTCCATCCACGACTCACCACCAAGCCAGGTGTCGACAAATGATCCGGAGGTGTAGATCAGCATCTCTTCGATGCCTGTGTAGCCCCGGAAGGCTGCGATGAATCTCTGGCAGAACTCCTTGCCTGGCTTCTGGTCTTCGTAATCCAGAGCAGGAGGAAGCATCATGTCACCACGGTAGGTGACTCTCATGAAGTTGGTGGCGAAATGGAGAGCCTGCTTCTCAGGTGAACCCTGATCGACAAACGCTCGGTGATAGGTTCCCGGAAGAATGGCATTCTGGTACATGCCCGCATAATTTGCTTGCGCGGCAGTGTCAACCTCTGCCAGTCCTCGGGTGACTCGGGTGATACCAAACTTGATATCGGTTGTGTTCTTCAGGGTTTGCCAATTGATCGTCCCCTGAAGGGACGATACGTCAATCCCCTTGATTGGGTCGTTCATGTCTCTCCTTTAGTGGAAGCCCCAACCAGGAGTCGGTGGAAAGGAGAGTAAACACCACTCAACTGGTTGGGGAGCTTCTCATGATTACGCGGACTTCTGTGCGCGCTCTCGGAAGTAGGTAGCGATATCCGTGATATCTGCTTCCTTGCCTTCTCGTTCGACCTCGATACGAACGCGACGTCGGTCGCCTTCGGTAATCAGGAGGTTGGAAAGAGCGGTGTTGATAGCAGCGAACATAACGCTGCTCGGGTTCTTTTGTCGGAGTAGCTTGTTGATGTGGTACATGACGTACCTGGCATACTGCCAATCCGAAGGCTCGTAATAGCGAGCCTGAGCCGACTCCTTCAAGGAGTAGTAAAAGTCCACAACCATTGGGTGTGGGTCGTCCAGAGCAAGTTCCGGAGCGATAACCAGTCCTGCGGCTGCAAGCTTCTCGATCGGAATGACATCGGCATTCCGACGAATCCGATCTTCGCTGCGCTTCGGTACTGGACCGGTGATCTTAGCCACGAGAATCACCACAGGTGATCTCTCGGAGTGCTTCATGGAACATGAAGTACGTCATTACTCCTCCTGGGAGTCTAGTTACGGGCCTTCCTGAGGCCCGGATGGTGTTCTGAAGGTCTCTTGGTCAACCTCTTCCTTCGGATACGTTCAAACACTCCTTCTCTGGAGGATTTGATACTATGGCAGGAGCTGCAAGCTCCTTGGAGGTTGTTGAGATTATGGTCATCTCCTGGAATTATATGATCCACGTCGGTTGCCCTCACGGTGCAACCTCTATATCGGAGTTGACATGTATTTCCATCCCTTGCCAGGATGGTCCGCCTCAGAGCGGACCAGTTCGGAGGGAGTTGTCTAGTTGAGGTTTCCCAACCCATAGTCCCACCTCCGGTGGTCCTTGTTGGAGTTGATAGACTGTCAGGCCCCTTAGGGCCTTGGTTCAGGTTTTGGGAACCAACGTAGGTAGTCCTACTGTCAGCCCCATCTTCCTGATGGGTCTATCGGGTACAACCGAACGGTTTTAGAGAGGTTGTACCCTATGGGGGTCTTTGGGACCCCCAAAATTATATCAAAATTAGTCAACCAACCGTCGAAGCCCTTGAGGGGCTTCGTGAAGGCGAAAATCGAACGATGAGTGAGATTTTTGTCCTTCATAAGTTAAGTGGGTGTTCCACAGCGGGTTCCGTAACACGATGTGGTGTAGGTCACATGATGTCATAGTGTGACATTATATAGTTGCAGCTTCAACTACCTGCGGTTTTTCTCGCTGACCTGGGGTTTTCTCGTCATCAACCCGTACCGGGTCGGAGGGACGCT
>Ga0207653_10000121_pt1 | contig 55532 bp, 41 predicted proteins | sample KBSK5251metaG_FD_184341 | JGI IMG/M metagenome (GOLD analysis project Ga0207653, IMG submission 184341) | Corn, switchgrass and miscanthus rhizosphere microbial communities from Kellogg Biological Station, Michigan, USA - KBS K5-25-1 metaG... | ecosystem: Host-associated > Plants > Roots >... | reverse complement strand
CGTAATATTGGAAAGATGCATAATCACTTCTGTTTTATCGAGATTTTCTATTTCGCGCTTTCAGCGCTCCAGAATTCATCGGACCACCCAACCCAGGGCTTTGCCCTGGGCTATTACATTTCGCGCCTTCGGCGCTGAGATCCCGGGGTTTTGACACACACTCTAAACGCCTGGGCTAGAAAAAACCTCACAACGAAAATGCGTCAACACTCGCCCGAAATACTCAGCGAGGCCCTGTCAAAAGTGCCAGCTATCAGAAAATCTCCGGAGCGTTAATCTCTTGACGACAAAGCCGGGCGGCAATCGGACCGGCGAAAGCTTTGCGCGAAGGGAGCACCAATGCAAATTCAGCGGAAACAAACACGGATTGCTGTGATGATCCTTTTGTTGTTGACTCTGCCCGGCCTGGCCGGCGGACAACAACCGAAATCCCTGGTCGCCAGCGCCAATGGCGATGGGACCATCAAGCTTGGCAGCGAAGAGTTCAAGATTTATGCGGTGACGGTAAAGCTCTTCAAGGATGGCAAAGCAGAGATTAACCTGGTCACCGATATCACGGTGTTTGTAAATGGAACCTGGTCACGCGGTGTTGATGCCGAGAACGCGATTAATATCAAAATCAAAGGAAACGTGATGGCCGGTAACATGGAGGGCGGAGGGAAATTGTTCCTCAGCGCAAATCGCAAATCAATAGCGCGCTTGCAGCTGGAAGTCCTGAACAAAACCACCTCGAAGGTTATCAAAGCGGACTTTGACGCGAAGTAGACCGACTTGACTCACCGCGCGGGCTCCTTTTAGAACTTCGCTGCGAGCTGCAATGACTCTGCCGTTCTGATGCGCGGCAAGTCTGCGACTTGCCGGCTGCCAACCTCTCTTTTTCATAGGGTCTTCGACCCGCTACGGTCAAAGACCGGTTAGCATTAATGGGCCACGCATCGGCAAGTCAGAGACTTGCCGCGCATCCGAGTGGCAGCGCCATTGGCGCGGCGAGTCACGTCGTCAATGCCCGTTGAACGGGTAACTTCAAATTTGGATGAAGCACGTTCTGACGGTTTTATTGACAGACTTCTTACGGATCTCCCTGTAAAAAGTGACAGTTATCAGCCCCACAGCGCCCGCCTAACATCTGGCTGAAAACTCAACAAGCGCATTGGCCCATCGAGGGCTTGTCTGCGCCAGGAAAGGTAACGTCGCCATGAAACAAACTGTCACGTCATTGCTGCTCATTCTTTTGGTCTCCCTCTCATTAGTCTGGCCCACGGCCAACACCTCTCGAGCCCAGGGCACAAAGACCGCAACCACTCGAGGTCAATCGTTTCAGCCTGGCGATCGCGCCTGGCCACGCGGCTACAGTCTGCCGAGCGAAGCCCAAATAGTGATCTACCAACCGCAGGTCGCCACCTGGGAGAACCAGAAACACATGGTGGCGATGGCGGCGGTTTCGTACGTCAGGAAAGACGAAAAAAAACCGGAGATGGGAACGATCAAGCTGGAAGCTGACACCTCGGTGGCCCTGGCTGAGCGCCTGGTGAAGTTTTCGACCATCAAGATTACTGAGACAAACTTTCAAACACTCTCGAAAGAACAGATTCAGGAAATTGCGACCGAGATCGACAAGGCGATTCCTGATGACGATCGAACCATCGGGCTGGATCGCGTTTTGGTACAAATGGACAAAAGCCAAATCAGCCCGAAGAACGTCGAAGGCCTGAAGAGCGACCCGCCGCAAATCTTTCTGAGCCGGACACCAGCGATTTTAGTCAGCTTCGACGGCGAACCAATCTGGAGTCCTGTCAAAGACAATGATCTGAAGTTCGCCGTCAATACCAATTGGGATTTCTTTCAGTATGTTCCGACCAATACTTACTATCTGCGCGACGACGCGACCTGGCTCAAGGCGACGGCATTGGGCGGTCCATGGACTCCGGCGGGAACACTGCCGGAAAGTTTCAAAAAACTTCCGGCAAGTGATGACAACTGGAAAGACGTGGTTCTGAATCTACCGGGAAAACCGATTGCTCACGTTCCCAGAGTAGAGGTGACGACCACGCCCGCCGAATTGATTCTGTTCGATGGCGAACCCAAGTACGTGCCGGTCCCGGGAACAAAGCTTCTCTGGATCAGCAACACCGAGAGTGATGTGTTTCGTCTTGGTGAAAGCGGACCGATCTTCTATCTCGTGGCCGGCAGGTGGTTTCGTGCGCCGAACCTGAACGGCAACTGGACGTTTGCTACTCCTGATTTGCCGGAAGATTTCAAGAAGATTTCCCTGGAACATCCGCGCTCGCGCGTGCTGGCCTCAGTACCGGGAACGGACCAGGCCGCGCAAGCAGTTCTGTTGGCCCAGGTGCCGCAGATTGCGCGCGTCAACAAGAACGAGATCAAAGCGCCGGAAGTCGTTTTTAACGGCGAACCGAAATTTGAACCGATTCCAGGTACGCAACTTCAGCGCGCAGTAAACACCGACAAAGACATCATCAAGTTCGGCGACAGTTACTATCTCTGCTACCAGGGTATTTGGTTCATGGCTAACTCGGCGAACGGCCCATGGACTTTAGCCATCAACATTCCGCCGGAGATTTATAAGATTCCTCCCAGCTCGCCGTCATATGACGTCACCTACGTAACTATCGAGCAAGACGATAACGATAATGATGAATGGATCACCTATGCAGCGCTTGGCGGTTACACCGGAATGATGATTGGCTGGGGCTGCGCGGTCTGGGGCACGGGCTGGTATTACCCGCCCTACTACTATGGCGGCATTTACTATCCTTACTGGAGAACTTACGGATACGGATCCTGGTACAACCCGTACACGGGTATTTACGGGACCGCCGGAAGAATCTACGGGCCCTATGGGGGCGCAGGTTTCGGCGCTCGTTACAATCCGAGCACCGGCACGTACGCCCGCGGCGCGATGGCGTATGGTCCATACGGAGCGCGCGGAGCGGCTCAGGCTTATAACCCGCGGACAGGAAATTACGCTCAGACTCGCCAGGGCTCAGGCGTGTACGGGAATTGGGGTTCGACCCAGGTGAAACGCGGCGATGACTGGGCCAGCACCAAACGCTTCACCAGCAGCGCCGGTAACACCACTCGCGTGACTCGGGGCGAACAGGGCGGAATGATCAATCGTCGCGGAGAAGGTTTTGTCGGCAAGCAAGGCGATAACGTTTACGCCGGCCGTGACGGCAATGCTTACAAGCGTGATGCAAACGGCAATTGGAGCAAGTATGACAACGGCAAATGGAATAATGTTGAGAAGCCGAACAACTCTGCCCGTGACAAAATGCTGAATGATTCCGCGCGGCAAAGAGACAGACAATCCAGATCGGTGGATCCTTCCACCTTTAATAAGCTGCAAAAAGACAGTAGCGCGCGGCGCGAGGGGGCGCAGCGGGCTCGAGACCAGAGCACATTTCGTAGCCAAAGCCGTCCGAGCAACGGCAGCTATCGCGGCGGCGGCATGTCAAGAGGCGGCTTCGGCGGTGGTGGTATGAGAGGCGGTGGCGGCAGAGGCGGCCGGCGTTAGTCAGATTCCCCAGTGAAGTTCTAGCGCCGGTCAGTTGTTGCCAGCAACGCCGGCGCGAGAATTCTCATTTTGGCTGAAGAACATGGATCGGCTCTTGGCCGCGCCGGGCAAGTTAAGAAATCCCGATTCATCGCTTCGCCAGCCTGGGTTCAACCTCAAAAAGGAATAGCCCGATGAATTGGCTTCAACGATATCGTTTTCGCTTGTATCTTCGAAATTCACTTTGGGTCTTGCCGGCGTTGAGCATCCCGGCCGCGTTGCTTGCCGTCTGGTTACTCACGGGCTACGAGCACGCAACGGGTTCGCAGACAAAGGTCAGCGCAGAAACTGTGCGCGCTTTAATGAGCACAGTGGCGGGTTCGACGTTCACGCTGGTGGTACTGGTCTCGTCGGCAGTGTTGCTTGCGGTTCAGCTGGCGAGCGCGCAACTGACACCGCGAATCATTGCGATGATCTACCGCAACCCATACCAGAAGCTGGCGTTTACCCTCTTCGTTTTCACCTTTACGTTTTCGGCAAGTGTGCTCGCCCGGATTGATGAGTCGGCCCCGCGCATCGCGAGCTATGTCGCAGCCTACGGCTTTCTCGCCAATCTCGCTCTCTTCATCTTGTTCATCGATAACATCGGCAAGATGCTGCGACCGAGTTCGGCGGTCCGCGCGGTCGCCGTGTCGGGCCGCTCCGTGATTAGAAATGTCTACCCAGCGTTGCTGCAGGAAGATTCCGCTGTGCCTGCGCCAGTCAAGGCTATCAGCAAGGAACAGCCGAGAGTTCTGCCCAGCACGGTCGACGGTGCGGTGCTCGCCTTTGACGTGAAAGGATTAGTTGCGCTGGCCCAACGATCCAATTGCGTTCTCGAACTAGTACCGGAGGTGGGCCAGTTCATCGCGGCCGGAGATCCCTTGTTTCGGATCTATAAAGGAGGCGATAGCATTTCTGATCGGAGCTTGCGTAATTCGGTTGCGGTCGGCGCCGAGCGCACTCCGGAGCAGGATCCACTATTCGCGTTTCGCGTCCTGGTGGACATCGCCAGCAAAGCGTTGTCCCCGGCGATAAACGATCCCACGACCGCCGTGCTGGCACTCGATCAGATTCATCATCTCTTACGTGACCTTGGCAAGCGCTATCTGGCGGAAGGCCGCGAAGTGGATCGCAACGGTAAAACCCGTCTCGTTTATCGCACGCCAAATTGGGAAGACTTCGTGCTCCTCGGCACAACTGAAATTCGGCAATACGGTCGCGACAGCATTCAGGTGCAACGTCGCCTGCGGGCGATGTTAAAAGACCTTTTGACGACACTCCCGGCGCGGCGCGCGCCTGTGTTGGAGAAAGAATTGGCGCTGTTGGCTACCTCAACCAAGCGAACGTTTCTCGATTTGGATGATCAGACGTTGGCGGAATCAGGCGACCTCCAGGGAATTGGCGGGAGCTATGACGAGATTTGCGAACAGGAATCCAGCGGCTCTGCCTAATTGGAGTTGTTCGCGCCCTCACAAAGAGGCCGTTCCGTTACCACCGGCCTGGATTCTAGTGTTCGCAAACGCTTATTCACATTCGGGCTAAAACTTAAATCCCACTCCCAGGATGGGCCCGCGCTGGTTCATGTTGTAGATAAAATTATTCTTGGCGTAATTCACGTCCAGGACGCGGTAGCCACCGATCAGCGCAATCTTTGGAGTGACGTTGTAGCCGGCGCCCCCAAATAGCTGATAGGTAAACTTCGATCCACCACCACCCATATCAACTTTCGCCGTCACGAACGCTTTCTGTGAGAGTGCTGCCTTGCCACGCACTCCGCCTATGCCATCTACCCAAGTTCGGCTGCCATCGAGTTGCTGTGCCGGTAGGATACCGGCTCCGAAGCTCAGCTCCGTGCTTAGATGAGTGATGCGCACGCCGCCTAACACATCAAGAAAGGCGCCTCGTTCCGGGTTGTTCCAAACGCGATAGCCGACTTCCGGATCAAAAATGAAGGTCTTGAATTTGGCGTTGGCGCTTGAGAACAGCGGGCCAGGCGTGGCCCGATCGTCCTCGATGCTCACGTATTCCAGATCCGTCAGCACGACAACCTTGCCCTTGCGTGCTTCCAACACACCCATGAATGCAAACTTCAACGAATGAAAGATATCGCTGAAGCTCTCCTGAACGTCGGTGGTGCGGTTGCCGACTCCGGCGGTGCCGTGCAGGCTGGCCAGCCAGAAGTACGGGGTAACCTGAAAATGCCATTTGTCGTCGTCCGCGGGTTGCGGGCTTCGCGGCACGGTTCCGGTTTCTAACCGCATTGCCGTTGGGGGACGCAGAACATTCGCGCTCCGGATAACATTTGAATTCTTTTCACGGTTGACCTCGGCGGTCTTGTTAGACGCGACGTCCCCGGCCGAAGCGACGAGCGGCTTCGCTGTCTCCACCTTTTTAAGATCATTTGTCCCGTCAGCTCTTGGAATCGTACTGGTTGGATAGCTGCCGGCTGTTTGCGTCTGCGCCGAAACACTGATCGCGGCGATAGTCAAAATGAAGACCACGCTGAGCGCGGTCCGTAATTTCGGAATGAGTAGCATTGTTTCGTTTTCCTTTCAGTTAAGAAAGCTGCCCTGCCGGACTGTTTATCGTCGAAGCAGCCTGAATCAAATCTAAAATTAGAAATGAGCGATGCGATCGTCGACCGCGTTAATTTTCTCTTTGCCGTTGTCAGCTTTGGTTTTGATTTGCGGGGAGCCTACTTCACGCCTGCGTCTCTCACACGGCATCTTGGATTAGAAAGATCGCCACCCTATCCACGTTCAAAAATAATATTAGCGGCGGATGGAATAACGAGATACTGTCAGTATTGACAGGTGGATTTCTGCTTGTGGCCTGGAATGAGCGAAATGGTATGTGAGACGGTCAAAGCCCAACGAGATGTGCTCGATGCCGAGTGGACTGTAAGTGCAGGATGCTTTCGAAGAGGACTTGGACAGGAATGGTAGGCGCGTGGGGACTTGAACCCCAGACCTCTGCCGTGTCGAGGCAGCGCTCTACCAACTGAGCTACGCGCCTAAAAGAGGATTTCAACTGCTGATTGAACAGCCCGCCGAGCGAAGGGCGAAAGTAACAAACGCCACGATCAAGTGTCAAGCATGATTCCACAAAGTGAGGGTTCTGTTTGAGGCTGCGCGCGTTTTCCGGGTGTGATTCACCAGCGCGAAGCAGTAAACCCTAACGACCTCGGCGGCAAGATCGACTGTGATCGTCGAACTAAGATTACGTTTTTCCGTAGCCCAGGCGTTTACGCCTGGGTGAGAAACAGCAGGAGCTATCAAAACCCATTAATTGGCTTTTGAAGCTATCGCCTTCAAGTGGCGGCATTACCGAACTAAAGGCCCAACTGTTGATCACATCACAGACTGAAGTCTGTGCCACTATTACCGTTTGCCAACAGAGCTTTCCGCGCGCTCCCACTCTTCGATTAATTCAGCTAAACGGGCTTCCGCTTTCTGATAATCGTCGTTGGCTCTGACCAGTTTCGTAATATCGCGGGCCGTCTCGGGTTTAGCCATCTCGGCTGAGAGCTCGTTGATTCGTTTTTCCAATTCAGTAATCTCAGCTTCGATGATCTCAGGCTCGCGCGGTTTCTTAATCACTTTTATGCGCTTCGATCCGTCCGAGCCGGATGCTCTTGATTTTTGATCTCGGCGAAGCTTATTCGACGAACCAGATTGCTTGTGAGGGGCCCTCCCTGACGGTCCGGCTTCTGACACGGATTCCGGCTCGCCCGTTTTCGTAGAAGGCCCGGATTCGCGCAAGCTCCCTGCCTTCCAGTCGTGATATTCCGTGTAGTCGCCGTTGTAGTGCTCGACGCTGCCTTCGCCGTCAAGCGCGAGAATCTGCGTCGCCACGCGATCGAGAAAGAAACGGTCGTGACTGATGGTCACTATAGTTCCTTCGTAAGCTTCAAGCGCCGCCTCCAAACTTTCGCGCGAGGGAATGTCGAGATGGTTAGTCGGTTCGTCCAGGACCAGAACGTTCACGCCGGAATAGATGAGTTTGGCGAGCGCGAGTCTTCCCTTCTCTCCGCCCGAAAGATCGCCCACGTGTTTGTAAATGTCGTCGCCAACGAAAAGAAACTTTGCCAGGAATGATCTCAGCTCGCCGCTGGTTGCAGACGAAGGCGCAACGCGACGCAACTCCATGATGATCTCGTTGCGCTCGTCGAGATCTTCCAGTTGCTGCGCGTAATAACCAATTTCGACTTTGCTGCCCCAGCGAAACTCACCTGAGAGCGGTGGAATCTTTCCCAGAATCGTTTTCAGAAACGTAGTCTTGCCTGAACCGTTCGGACCAATCACGCCGAGACACTCGCCCCGCCTGAGAATCAAATTTATGTCGCGTCCCAGGACTTTTTCGCCATATCCAATGGCAGCTTCGTTTACGGTCAGCACGTGAGTGCCGGTCCGTTCAATGTCCTGCAGTCGAAAATCTCCGGCGGATCGATCGGCGCGCACAGCGTCCAGACGCTCGAGCCGCGCCAGCATGGTGCGACGTGACTTTGCCTGTTTGGTTTTTTGGCCGGCCAGATTTTTGCGGATGAACTCTTCGGTCTTGGCTATCAGCCTTTGTTGGTTTTCAAATGCGCGCTGCTGAATCTCACGCCGCTCTTCGCGCTCAATCAGATAATGAGAGTAGTTGCCCGTATAACTCGTCGCCTGGCCATTCTCGACCTCAATAATGCGCCGGCAGGCACGGTCGAGAAAGTATCGATCGTGCGAAATGATCACAAAGCTCGCCGCATAGGTTTGGAGAAACTCTTCCAGCCATTCAACGGCGCGCACATCAAGATGATTCGTCGGTTCGTCGAGTAAGAGCACATCAGGCTCAGACAACAACAGACAGGCAAGTCCTAAGCGATTCTGCTGACCTCCCGAGAGTTTTGCGGTTTCCATCTGCCAGCTCTCGCGATCGAACCCGAGACCCTGCAGGATGGCTTCGGCCCGGGCGGAATACTCAAAGCCGCCTTCACGCTCGTACTCATGTTGCAGGTCGCTGTACCGGGCGAGGATCTTTTCGAGATCGTCAACGGCATCGCTCATGCGATGCTCGAGCTCATGCATCTCGTGTTCGATCTGCTGCAGCCGGCCGAAGGCGGCGAGAGCGGATTCGTGGACAGTCGACCCTTCTTTGAAATGAACGTGCTGGGCCAACAATCCGAGCTTCAGACCGCGCGCGCGGACGACATCGCCGCCGTCTGGAGTTATCTCCTGAGTGACGAGATTGAAGATTGTGGTCTTGCCTGCGCCGTTGCGGCCTACAAGTCCGACATGTTCACCGGGATTGATCTGCAGCGACGCGCCACGCAAAACATCGCGCGCGCCGTAAGACTTGTGAACATCTGAAAGACGAAACAGCATCTTGCTTCTTTGACTGGAGCGCAAGCGCCCCGCTTGCATCGTCCAAGTCTTAATTCTGAAAGCGGCAAGCGAGGACGCTTGCGCTCCAGTCACGAACACAAAACGGGCGCGGTCGCCAAACCTTTCAGGCACCGCGCCCGCTGAAATCCTGGCGCACAAGTGCGCCGTCTAAACGAAATTGCTGTCTGGGGAGAGCTCGCCAGAGGCGTGCGTACCCTACTTCTTTGCCGGCGACGTCGCTGCCGACGGACTGGCCTTAGCTGCTGCTGCCGGTGACGAGGCCGGAGTCGCCGCGGCGGTGGTAGCCGGAGGTTTGGCCGCATCTGCAGATGCCGGACGCAATCCGAGATTGCCCGGATTGGCGAGCATATTCGTGGCCATGGAATTGACAACTTTTGCTTCGGACAGGGCCACGGTAAGCAGCGCCGCGTTCAAAATCTCTTTCCGCTGATTGGTCAACGCCACGGCGATCTGTTGTCGCACTCCGGGACTCTCCAGGGTCAGATTCTCTGTCGCCAGCCGTTTCTCCTGAAGCTTGAAGATGTAGTATTTTCCGCTCGGGAATTTGACCGGCTCGGTGCGATCTCCGACCTGCATTGAACCAAGGAATTTTCCAACTAACTCCTCGGGAAATCCATTTCGTTTGAGGTCGTCTTCGCTGGCGAATCCGATATCCCCACCACGCGCCAGGCTTTGGGCGTCCTCACTGCGGGCTCGGGCGACCGTGGCAAAATCAGCGCCACTTTTGAGCTGCTGGTTGATGCTGTCAATCTTGGTCTTCGCATCGCCATCATTCTTGGCGTCGTCGTTTGAGATTCCCTGCTGGCTATTGTCGCCAGGGTCCACCATGATCATTGCCAGGCCCACGCCGCGAGCGTTAACGAACTGAGCCTTGTTGGCGTTGTAATAGTCTTCAACTTCGCGATCGCTGATGGTCACCTTGCCGGAGTATTTATCCTGAAGATGTTGCACGGCGAGATCCTTCTTCGCCTCTTCGCGAAGGGCCTCCTGCGACAGGTTCTGTTCTTTTAGCTGGCGCGCAAACTCTTCGTCGGTCGCGCCGCTGTCCTGCTTCTGCTTGTTAATCATGGAGGTGATTTCGTCCTCAGTCGGCAAAAGCTTCTCTTGCTCAGCGCGCTGGAAAAGGACCTCGCGTTGAATCAATTTATCGAGGACAGTCAGACGCGCCTGCGCCAGATCATGCGCCGACATTTGCGATTCCTTGCCTTGCGCCTGCTGATGAATTATGCGCTCGACTTCCTGCGACATGATTTTCTTGCCGTTAACGGTCGCAGCCACCGTGTTGTCCGCGGCTTCGGGTCCCGAGCCGCAACCGGCAATTGCGAGGGCGCTCAGCAAAATGCCGGCGAGCCAAATAATGCTTATTTGTTTTCTCAACACTTTCGTTTTTACTCCTTCAAGTTACTTAACCCGTCATGAGTTTAGAGTTCAAGCTTTAGCTTGCGCCCTGGTTTGGCAGCCTAAAGGCTGAACTCTGAACTCAAATTGATCGCATCGACGGTTGACCGACGTTGACTCGTTTGCTATAAATTTTGGTTTCAATAGATCGCGGCGATCCACACTGTGGCTTCGTTCGCCCACAGGAGATCAGTAATTATGGCAAAACGTTGTGAAGTTTGCGGCAAAGGCCCACAGTTTGGCAATAATGTTTCGCACGCGAACAATCGAACACCTCGAGTCTTCAATCCTAACCTGCAATCCATTCGGGTGAAATTGCCCACGGGCGGCAACAAGCGAATGAAAGTCTGCGCCAGCTGTATCAAAGCCGGGAAAGTCGCGAAAGCTGCTTGACGGTACGTCTTAGGCGTGCGACTTGTTTTCTTTGCGAAAGCACGCCAGAGGCGCGCGTACCCTACGGTTCTGACACCGCGATAGCCTCGATTTCGACTCTCGCATCCCGCGGCAGACGTGCGGCCTGTACCGTGGCGCGCGCCGGCGCGGCGGTACCAAAGAACCGTCCGTAAACTTCATTCATCGCAGTAAAGTCGTCCATATCGGCCAGAAAAACCGTCGTCTTCACCACTTGATCCAGTCCGACGCCAGCGGCAGCGAACAGCGCGGTAAGATTTTTCAAGACTTGTTCAGTCTGTTCCGCGATTCCGCCCGCGACAAATTGTCCGGTGGCTGGATCGATGGGAATTTGACCGGAGGCGAAAATAAAGTTCCCCGCGCGAACAGCCTGAGAATACGGACCGATTGCACTCGGAGCCTGGTCGGTGACGATGATTTCCTTCATGGCACTCATAGATAGAAGTTTGGCAGCCAAAACAAAACGTGTACTTTAACAGAAGAATCCACAAAATGAGAAATTCGAAATTGACGGCGCAGCGTCCTGCCCTTTCGATTTTCTCTGCGGCCTCTGCGAAATCCTCTGTATTCCTCTGCGGTTATTCCTTAAGTTTGGTTACGAAACCGCAGAGGAGCGCAGAATATGACTTCGCGATCGTGGACTTTATTCAACAGCGGAATGAGGTAAACGCGTCCAAACCGTCAATCACACGCGCATAAAAAACCGCTCGGCGGATCCCACGCCGAGCGGGTGAATCACAGGAGGTATCGAGTGTTATTGCGTGTCGCTACGTCTCCAGTTCGATCGCGCGGCACTTCTAAAATAACGCTCAACTATTCAGATGGCTTCAGACGACGACAGGTTGCTAAGCTATCTTTCATCTATCTCATAATCCAAAAAAAACGGACACACCCGATTCGTTTTTTCTTCCGAAGAAATAACATGGTAAGGCTCTGCCTTCATCCGGTTCTGATAACGCAATGATATAATCGGCGCTTCTCAACAGGACTGTAATTATGGCGCCAGGCGAAAAATCCAGGAACAAAGGTTTGCGAATTCTCAAGAGCCCCTCTGAAACCGATCCGCCAAAGGAACCCACCGTTAGTCAGAGCGCCAAGGCCGCGGACCCCGTCTGCCCTCGATGCTTCGGCACCGGAATGGAGGTCGTGCCCGGTGAGGGCGCGCGGCGCTGCGACTGTCAAACCTCAGATCACCACGAGCGAATGTTCCAAAACGCGCGGATTCCTGCGCGCTACCGGCACTGCACTTTGGCGAATTATGACGCCGGCGATTCCGAGTCAATGTGGATCGCCAAGCGCGAAGCTCAAATCGTGCTGGATGATTTTTTGGTGATCGACGGGCGGGGCCTGCTACTGGTCGGGCCCGTCGGTGTGGGCAAAACTCATCTGGCCGTGGCGATCCTACGCGAACTGATAGAGCGCTATCAGGTGCCGGGCCTCTTCTATCAATTCGGCGCGCTGTTGCGAAAGATTCAGGATTCGTACAACGCGATCTCTCAGACATCCGAACTTGCCGTGCTGCAACCAGTCTTCGAGGCTGATGTCCTGGTTCTCGACGAACTCGGAGCGTCGAAGCCAACCGACTGGGTACGTGACACGATGATGCAAATCATCAACACGCGATACAACGATAAGCGGCTGACGATTTTCACCACGAATTATTCAGACAAGCGAACCAGCGAGAAAGACACCAGCGAGCTTTTGGAAGAACGGATTGGCGTTCCCTTACGATCGCGCCTGTATGAGATGTGCAAGACGGTGGAGATCGAAGCCGAGGATTATCGAAAGCGATCGCATGGTCAAAGTTGAGGGATCATGTAAAGCAGACTGTCTGGCCTGCTTCACCTTCAGGTTGGCAATGGATTCGCAGACTGGACAGTCTGCGATACATCAAGGATTCTTTCTCGCGTAACGCTCCTCGCATTCGGTCACAATCTCAAGCGCCTTAGCCGCGTCATGCCATCCCTGGATCCTGGTCGCTTTGGCCTCGAGCTCTTTGTACACCGTGAAGAAGTGCTCGATTTCCAAAAGCAGGTGCGGATAGAGTTCCGTGTAATCCTTAATTTCTTTAAAGACCGGGTTATTCAGTCCGACCGCGAGAATTTTTTCGTCTTCACTTCCCTGATCAATCATTTTCAGCACGCCAATTGGGCGCACAGTCATCACGCAACCGGTAAAACTCGGCGCGTCAACCAGCACGAGCACATCGAGAGGATCGCCATCAGCGCTCAGAGTGCTGGGCACAAAACCGTAGTCGCCCGGATAGTGAACCGGAGAGTATAGATTCCGATCGAGCCGGAAAACATTCAGCTGTTTGTCGTACTCGTATTTGTTGGTTTGGCCGCGTGGAATCTCGATGACGGCGTTTATTTCCGAAGGCGCACCCTCACCGATCGGCAAAGTAAGATAATTCGTCATCGAGGTTCAATTGGTACGCATAGTTACAGCGACGGTCCGGCGCTATTGCCCTTTGCGTTTTCAATCTCGGTCTGGCAAGCCGCGTCGTAACGCGCGGTGGGGACAGCCTCGAGCCGGCGTTCGTCAATCGCCTTGCCGCAACGAACGCACAAGCCGTACGCGCCTTCTTTCATGCGCATTAACGCTTGATCTATTTCAGCGACGGCTTTGGATTCACGATCGCCCAACCTCAAGGCGAGCTCCTGAATTACATCTCGCAGCGCCGAATCAGAACTCCCCGCGTCATCACTACCGATCTCGAGAGCTCGGGCCTGCTCTTCGCCAACATGACGCGCGTGAATTTGCAATTCGCTCATTAAGAGCTGCCTGAAGTGTTCCTGCCTCGTAGCGTTCATCGGATGACGATTCTTACGCACAATTTCTTTTGAGATTATTGAATTTTATCGGGACTGCGATTATACCCCGCGACAATTGCGGTACGCACGCCTCCGGCGTGCTTTGAGGAGCACCCCAGCCGCGTGGGTACCGGTTGCATCGTCACAGCCTACTGTGGTTCATCTTCGCCACAATCATACAAATACGGATTAAGTCCTGATCATCGCGTTAGTGATCGCCGCGCTGGTTTTTATTGTGGCGCTGCTTTATTCGACAGTGGGCCACGCGGGCGCTTCCGGCTATCTCGCTGCGATGGCACTTTTTGGCTTGGCTCCGGCCGTGATGAAGCCAGCGGCGCTGGTTGTCGTTGGTTCTGGTTCTGGCGGGATTGAAGTTGTTGAGTGAGGCTATTCTGCCTCTGCTCCACAGATAAGTTCAGCCGCGAGCAAAGGAATCGTGAGTTCGTGGTGGCCGGTGATGGCAAAGCCGCGACCCGCGCCATCTGCCGTCGGACGCCGCACGACATTCGTCAACGGGCGATATGATTGAATGAAATCAAAGTTCGCCGTGGTGATATCGCTGAGATCGTGACCGAGGTTCCGCACCAGTGTCACACACTTCAAAAACACTTCCGGCAAAGTCACCGCTGATCCAATGTTGAGATAGACGCCGCCACCATTCATTCGCCGCACAATTTCTGCCAGCAAACGAAAATCAGTGTGCGAGGTCGCGCCTAACGCGCCGCCGTCGGTCCCGGGATGAAAATGCCCGATGTCACCGCCGATGGTTAGATGAATCGTGAATGGAACGCGCTGGTTGTACGCCACACACAAGATTGATTTGCCTTCGTGCTTTGGCTTGAGCCCGAGCAGGGCCGAGCCGACAGCTTCGCCCAGGCCGATGCCTTCGTTCGCACCTTCATGCGCTGCATCATTCAAAAGCTTTCCGGTTTCCTCAGCGCCGCCGAAGACGCCTTCACCCAGGGTCGCGTCGACATCTTCGGAAGTCGAGCCGGCCAAAGCTATTTCCGAGTCGTGGACCAGGACTGATCCATTGCCGGCAATCGCGTTCACAAAACCTCGCTTCATCAAGTCGATGATGATCGGCGCGATGCCGGTCTTGATCACATGCCCGCCGATTCCCCAGATGATTGGTTTGTTCAGCGATTTTGCGCGCCGGATGCCCGCCGCAAGTTCGCGCACGCTTTGCACTGCGAGAATGTTCGGCAGCGAAGCGAGATAATCGCGAAGCGAAGAATCTTCAGTTATTGGTTTGGCAAAATCGGCGACAGTTACTTTGCTGGGCCGCGACGCGAGCGGATAGGTTTTTACTTTGTCGAGGCTGATCGGCTGTAGGTCTTCGTAGATGGACATGAACTCAGAGGTTATGCGCAGGTTTATTTGGAAAGGTTCTCCAAGTCATTCAAGTCCTTTAGTCGACCACTTGCCCTCTTGTTCAGCAGTAGGTGCTGAAGATCGATCAGAGTGACTTGTACTCCGTCTATATCGTCGGTATGCCGCTTGTCATAACACTCACGAAAATCGACGCCGTCAATGGTTGTAAGAATTTCAACTCGAAATGGCGAAACGCCCATACGAACGACGTTATTCTCTTGAAGAAAGAGTTCAGGTGAAGTCTCAAAACCGAACTCTTTCAAAGCAATAACGATGCGACCGGCATTTTCTGGATCAATAGCAATCCAGACGTCCAGATCTCCGGTCGGACGAGGGTAGCCATAATAGCCTACCGCATAACCACCAATCAGCAGATACTCGACTTTATTTGAGGCGAGCGACTTCAAGAACTCTTTCAAGTCTTCTTGTAGTCGGATCTTCGTAGCCATAAGCGCTTTGTCGCATTAATTCGAGAGCTTCCAGCCTCTCTAGAGGGGTTTTAGAATGCCAATAGGCGCGATCAGCGGCATCCGCTTCTTCAAATGACGAAAAGACGGTGAATGCCGATTTGTCCATTCTCACGGTCTTGATAGTCTCTTGCATTAGCAGCACTGCCGATTTCCGATTACTTCGAGTGACATTTTATCATGCGATGTCCTGATCTCTGCGTTTATTTCCGTTACTCGCGCGAGTCACCTTCCCATTCAGCAGCGGCTTCAACACGTTCCCCGTATGCGATCGCTTGACCGCCGCAACTTCCTCCGGCGTGCCGCTAGCAACGATGCGCCCACCCTGGGCCCCGCCTTCTGGACCAAGGTCGATGATGAAATCCGCGTTCTTGATCACGTCGAGATTATGCTCGATCACAATCACTGTGTTGCCGACGCTGACCAGCCGCTGCAGCACGTCGAGCAGCTTGTGCACGTCCGCGAAATGAAGACCCGTGGTTGGTTCATCCAGGATGTAGATGGTTCGCCCGGTCGCGCGCTTGGAAAGTTCTTTCGCCAGTTTGATTCGCTGCGCTTCGCCGCCAGAAAGCGTAGTCGCCGATTGGCCCAGCTTGATATAGCCGAGCCCGACGTCCAGCAGCGTCTGCAACTTCGGTTTGATTTGCGGAATATTTTCGAGCAGCGGCAGGGCTTCTTCGACAGTCGTATCGAGCAAGTCCGCGATCGACTTACCCTTGTACAAGACCGACAGCGTCTCGCGGTTATATCGCGCGCCACGACAGACATCGCAAAGCACATAAACATCAGGCAGAAAGTTCATCTCAATGCGTTTCATGCCTTCGCCTTCGCAGGCTTCGCAACGGCCGCCTTTGACGTTGAATGAAAAACGTCCAGGTTTATAGCCGCGCTCGCGCGACTCGGGCAGCATGGCAAAGAGTTCGCGAATCGGAGTGAACAATCCGGTGTAAGTAGCGGGGTTTGAACGCGGCGTTCGGCCGATCGGCGACTGATCAATTTCGATCACTTTGTCGATGTATTCCAAACCTTCGATCGACTGGTGCGCGCCCGGCTCTTCCAGAGATCCGTAAAGATTTCGCGCCAGCGCGCGATACAAGATGTCAGCAACCAAAGTCGATTTGCCTGACCCGGAAACGCCGGTTACGACCGTGAGCAAGCCCAGCGGAAACGAGACATCGATCGTTTTTAGATTGTGATGATGCGCGCCGCGGATTGTGATTGCCTTCCCGTTCGGCGCTCGGCGCACAGCCGGCACCGGAATTTTTCGCGCGCCACTGATGTAGAGCCCGGTGATCGATTCAGGGTTCGCAGCGATCGCTTCCGGCGAACCTAACGCCACCAGCGTTCCTCCGTGCGTTCCCGCGCCCGGACCCAGGTCGACCACGAAATCAGCACGCCGGATCGTCTCTTCGTCATGTTCGACGACCAGGACCGTGTTGCCAATGTCGCGCAACGCGGACAGAGTATCGAGCAACCTGCGATTGTCTCTCGGATGCAGGCCGATCGAAGGTTCATCCAGAACATACAGCACGCCCCGCAGCTGCGATCCGATTTGTGTCGCCAGACGAATGCGCTGTCCTTCTCCGCCGGACAGAGTTGCCGACGGACGGTCAAGTGTGAGGTAGCCGAGGCCAACCGCATCGAGAAATCGCAGCCGCGATCTAATCTCGCGCAAGATCAACCCGGCGATCTGCTCCTCTCGTTTATCGAGCTGGATTTGATCGCAAGCCTTGATTGCTTCGGCAATCGTCATCGAAGTGTATTCCGCGATTCCCCGTCCGCCGACGCGAACGGCCAACGAATCGGTGCGCAAGCGCCGACCATCGCATACCGCGCAAATCGTGGGTGAAACCATCTCTTCGATCGCCAAACGGACTTTTTCAGACGGCGCTTCATTCAAACGTTCACGCAGCCAGGGCAGCGCGCCGCGCCATGGACTCTTGTAGGAATAAACGCCCTGCCTGAACTTCAACTGGAACGCCAGGCCATTGAAGAACGCTTCGCGAACCTCGTTTGGCAAATCTTTGAAAGTAGTTTTAGGGTCCGCTTTGAGGTGGGCGATGACTGCAAACAAGGCACTTCGCAAATAAGCTGAGCCGGATTTGTCGGCCTGACCAATCAAGGGCAACTCATCCGCGTTTAGATCCGGGTTAGGAATTAACTTCGCGGCATCAATCTCGAGCACCGTGCCCAGTCCGTGACAGTGGCGGCACGCGCCATAGGCCGAATTGAACGAGAATGAGCGCGGCTCGAGCGGCGGAACGTTTATGCCGCAATTCACGCAGGCCATCTTCTCGGAATAGAGCTTCTCTTCACCATCGATCACCGAAACCAGAACTGCGCCATTCGTTAGTTTCAGCGCGGTCCGAATCGATTCGCCCAGTCGCTCGTTGATGCCGGGCTTTATCAAAAGCCGATCGATAACCGCCTCAATCGAGTGATTACGCCGCTTGTCGAGGCGAATGTCTTCGTCGAGTGAACGCAGCTCGCCATCGACGCGGGCGCGAATAAATCCATCACGGGCCAACTTGGCCAATTCTTTTTTGAACTCGCCTTTGCGACCGCGCACAATCGGCGCCAGGATCATCACGCGCTCGCCTTCGGGCAGCGCCAAAACGCTTTGCAGAATTTGTTCGACGCTTTGACGCGTAATTGTTTGCCCGCACTGCGGACAATGAGGTTGCCCAATCGAAGAAAACAACAGCCGCAGGTAATCGTAAATCTCTGTGACCGTGCCCACTGTCGACCGGGGACTGCGCGCGACGGTCTTCTGCTCGATCGAGATTGCCGGCGAAAGCCCTTCGACCGAATCGACATCGGGTTTTTCCAACTGATCGAGGAACTGTCGAGCGTACGCCGACAGAGATTCAACATAGCGGCGCTGGCCTTCCGCATAGATCGTGTCGAACGCCAGCGATGATTTTCCCGAACCGGAAAGGCCGGTGATGACGGTTAATTTGTCGCGAGGGATATCGACGTCGATATTTTTGAGGTTGTGCTGGCGAGCTCCGCGAACTGTAATTCGATCGATTGTCATAGCCCTTGGTCAAAGTGCGCAGCGCATAGTGAAGAATCCGGCGCTTCGCAGAACCGAGTATCTTAGCTGAGGAGTCGGAAGAACAACAACTCTCATCGAGTTGATTTGCGGTTTTCTTATACAGAGCAATCCCGGTCAGCGCATGAATCGGCGACGAACTGCGAGAATGAGGAGCGCTGCTTGAATTGGGCCAAGGATTGTTTCTGCGAGGACAGCGAACCACGCGGCCGCCGTAAGAGGCCGCGGATCGGGTCGCTGCAGGGTAATGACCGCAAGACTATAGGCGAGAGCCTTCGTTGGTTTCTGCGGTTTGCCGACTTCAGCTGTTGCAGGGCTCAGAGTCTCAGTTACGGCGGAGGGGTGGACAAAACCAACCCAAGTGTAGACGTAAGCGAAGAGCAGGCAGATCAGTACAAGCATCAAGAACGCTCGCCCGATCTCTTCGCCGTAGCCGCTCAGATATCGATAAAGAGTGTGGAGAATTCCAATGGTTAATCGACCGCGAGACCTCCAGCCCTCTTTGCGTTGGAGTTCCATTGACCAGAAGCGGAAATCGCTTGCCTGATCGTAACGGTGGTTTTCTTCCGCGTTAACCGCAAGCCGCCGGCATGCGATCGATAAGAGACGGCAAAAGCGTGCGTCCTTTTCATTGAGCTCGCTAGCTTCAATACGGGCTGCCTCAGCCTCTTCTTCCTTCAACTCCTCGACCGCAACCTGATCGCCAAACAACTCGAGCTGTCTTAGGCGCTTGGCCCTATTATCTGATGCTTCTTTCAGTTCAAACTCTTCCCTCTTTCTCAGTTCCTGGACTTCAATGTCAATAAAGCGCCGCCTCAGTTGTCCGATCCATTTGACGTCGATAAATTCAAAATCCCGCGGATCTAGGATCAAGAACCAGTGGGGACGAAGCGTCAAACCGTGGAAAGAAACTTGACGCGGACTCTCGAATCGAACGTGCCTGAAATCACACTTAGCGGTTGTGCCGAAGCCGCCAATTCCGTGCTCCGCGGAAAAGCCAACAATGCCTTTGAAAACCGTGTGACTAAAATCTGCCTTTCCGTTGAAGGTGACCATTCTAAAACGCGCCTCACCATCAAATGCGCTCATCTTCAGTTGAAGCGTTGAATCGAATGTGGCACTAATAAAGTTAGCCATTCCCTCGAATTGTGAGAATGAAAAGTTTGCCTCATCCCGGAACGAGGCCCCTATGAACTCCGCAAACCCAAACGCACACCACATGAATACAGCCTTGCCGATGAACTCTGATGCTCCAAAATTGGCTCTTGCAAAACTTGCATTGGAGAACGAGGCCGTCGAATTGAATATAGAGGGCCAGAAGCTTGCCGTCTGAAGAAATACCGTATCGCGAAATTCGGCATCTCCGGTGAACGTGCAACGCCAGAAATCTGCGTATGCTTCAAACCTCGCTTTGTTGAAATCGGCCTTCTTGCAAAATGTGACTGACTTGAAATCGACTTTAGCCACAAAGGTCGCTCCTCCAAAACTTGCATCCTCGATAAACGTAGCACCCTCAAACTTCACCTCAGCTCTGAAGGTGGTACCGTAGAAAGAAGCTCCCTCGTTAAAGACTGCGAAGCTGAAATCGGAAGGTTTGTCGACTTGAATTGCGCCATATCTAGGCCCATTCGGGAACCACACCTCCCGATAGTTGAAGTCCTGAGCCTCTACCTTCTTCTTGACGGCGACGTCGAAAGCTTCCTTCTTGTCCGCGTCTGGAAAATGAAGCACGCAATAACGCTTACCGTCGTGTTCGCGGAAAAACGATTCGCTCGCGCATGCGCCGGTAAATGCCTGCACGCAAACAGAATTATCGTAAGGGTCGTCTTGAATGAAGTCGAATGCGCTTGGATCAATCATTATTTCTTGATTCGAATGCGATGGGCTTCGACGAGCAGAAGCTTTCCGGCGTAGTGTTGCCGATCAGGGTGTTCACCCAAATACGTGAGCAGGCGCATCACGATCGCGGGGAGTGATTCCGGATGGTTTTTCACCTGTAAGGCGATGATGCCGCCGAACTTTGCAGGGGGGTAGCTAATCATGTTGGCGAAATCACCGTTGAGAGTAACGAGCACTGCGCTTAGTCCCTGAGCGCAAGCAATCACGTCATCGTCCTTCGCATCTATTGGCAGGTAATTCCGCAGCAAATCTACTGTGTGTCGGGTGTTTCGCAAAGACTCGGTTACCGACCGAGGTACGCATTGATCCATGAAAAGGCGGATGCTCATACTACGTGGTAGTCGGCAAGGTCACGCGCGTAATCCAGGCATGCCGCGATATCTTGGCGCGTCAAGTCGGGAAATTCGGCCATAACTTCCTCGTAAGTTTTCTCGGCTGCAAGGTAGCCAAGAATCAACGCCACCGGAATTCGCGTGCCGTCAATACGGGGCTTACCGCTTAGTACGTCAGGAGTGCTTACGATGCGCCGCCGCCAAGTTGCTTCCCCAGTGTTGGTATTCATCTCTTTGCCTCACGCCGAATTCTACTCGGCTCGTCGTTAGCACACAAATTATCTTCCTTTCGTGTCTTAGGCTCGCCGAATTGAGCGCAGGCATCTTGACACTCAAAATCGCGAAACCTAGACTGCAATTGTTTGCATGCTTTTTTCAGGGTGAGAAGTGAACTTTCCTAATGCGCTTACTCTTTCCCGAATCTTCATTGTGCCGCTGTTGGTGGTGGTGCTGCTTACCCCCGTGTCCGAAAACTGGCTGGGAGTGCCCAGGTATCTTCTGGCCGTTGTCGATTTTTGTCGCGGCCGCTTTGACGGATTACTTCGACGGAAGATTGGCGCGCAGTTGGAAACAGGTCTCAACCCCTGGGCAAGCTGCTTGATCCGATCGCGGACAAGCTCCTAATTTCAGCTGCGCTGATTTCACTGGTCGAGAACCATCTCGCTCCAGCGTGGGCCGTCGTCATAATCGTGGGCAGAGAGTTCGCCGTGACGAGTTTGCGTTCCATCGCCGCTACGGAAGGCGTGATAATATCTCTTAATTCCACCTCAATTCGCTTTCCAACTCATCGGTTTCGGTTTGTAACCAACGCTCGCCGCGCCTAACTCTTCATTCATAATCAGAAACGCGCCCAGCCCATGAAAATCATTCACGTTTCGTTTACGCGCGAGGTAGTACGCCAGGTCGCTCACATTGGTGCCTTCACAAATGTCGGACAGGTCCGTCATGCCGTCGGCGTCCTTTGAAAGTCTTGTCATCACGCCGCGATAGCCCTTCTGCGCCACGGCCTGGTAACGCTTCGGCAGATAGCCGCGCTTCACGCCCATCCAAATCATGAAGCTATACATGCTCGAACTCGACGTCTCCAGCCAATTCCCTTCCACTTCAGGCTTATCGACGATCTGATACCAAAGGCCCGTCTTTGGATCCTGATACTTCTCATAAGCCTCGGCGAGTTGCTGCACAATTTTTATCAAGTCATTTCTCTTCGGATGGTTTTTGGGCAAAATGTCCAGTATTTGAATCAGCGTCATCCCAAACCAACCAATCGCGCGGCACCAGTGATAAGCGGAAGTGTGAGTCGTCGGGTTCGCCCAGGCCTGTGCTCCACTCTCGTCGTAGGCATGCCAAAGCAAACCAGTGGCAGGATCATTCAAATGTCGATAATAAATAAGCAACTGCTTGGTCACCTCATCGTTCGCGTACGCGCTGTCACCAAACATCTGGCCGTAACGCGCCAGAAAAGGCAGTGACATGAACACGCCGTCAGCCCACAACTGCCATTGCCGGCTCTGCGTGTCGGCATGCCAGAACCCGCCATCTTTGGTTCGCGGATAGGTTTTGAAGACTTTGCGAATGTTGTCGGCGGCCAGTTTGTATTTCTCCTGCTTCGTCTCCTTGTAAAGAATCAGCAGGAGGTTCCCCGGCAGCATGTGGTCGAGGGCGTTGATTGGTCGATTGATCGTGCCTTTGTCATCGATGTGTAAATCGATCCAAGACTGAATGTGATCGAGATACTTTTTGTCATGCGTTCGCAGATAGACCAGATAGACACCGTACAGATAGAGCGCCTTCGCGTAGCCCCATCCTTTCAACGAATCGGCTGTCGGGTAACGCTTCATCGTTGATTCAACCAGGGCGACTGACCAGTCGGTGTTGGCGGAGACATGACTGGAACGACGAGCTGAATTCTGTGGGACCGCGCTTACGGCTTGGAGCATCACGCCAAGCAAGATCACGTTGGCAATGGTCAGTCGTATTGTTTTCATCATGCCTGTCCTTAGTCTCAGTCCCGTAGGGACGAATTGTTTATAGAAAACGTCTCTAGAAAATTTACGAAAGCTCCGGAGGAGCGAAACGTTGACCGCTAAAATTCGATTCTCGTTTTCGCTCCGATTGCTTTGCCGTACAACAGGCTCCGCCAGCCTGTTATCGAATCCGCGAACGAGCCTCAGGCGACAACATCAGCACGTGGTCCGCTCAGGACGATAGCCACTATCTAGAAACTCATGCTTCGTCATCGCCACAACCTACTCGTTTGTGCAGCGTGGTCGTTTCGTTACGTTTGAAACAAACGGCTGCGATCAGCCAAATCCACGGCCGGCACTTTCGACATCCACGCTTGATACTGCTTGTCCTGATAAACCTTGGCGGCGCGACGCATCAACGGAAACAGCATCTCAGATTTGACGCCGTCAAGTTCCTGGTACTGCCACTTCCGCTCGCCGAGCGCCGTCGGCACAAGAAAATCGAGCGCTCTGCGAATGCTGCGGCCGTCAGCAGTTTGGAAATTCCAAAGGTCGACGCCCACGCGTTCGCCAAGGGTTGCCAGTTGCATCAACCCGTCGAGGTTCCCGTTGCTATATCCCCAGGCTTTCGTGCGCGCGAGTTCTAAAGGCTGGCGGCCGTCCGGTTCGATTTGAGCGGCAATCCTTTTATCCCGTGCGGTTTGAAGCACGCGCACCGCCAAATCCTTCTTGCCCACAAAGAGCGCGAAAGAAACCACCTGAACATCGTAATAAGTCCCGTGATTATTTTTCGCGGCAGCTTCCTCGCGGCCGTTCTTGCTGTCCAACATCCATTGCAGAAACTTTCCAAACCAATCCTGAAGATTCTGCTGGTCCCGTTGCGTGAGCGATTTCGATTCGGCCAGCAATCCGATCGCGTCGACGACTCTCGTCAAACCGCGCGTTTCGATCAGGCCTATGCCACGACCAGTATTAACGCCGGGAATGAATTGCGCGTATTCAAGGTTCGGATTCATACGCGTCGCCGGGTCCAGGAAGAACGCGCGGAGCAGCTGCACAGCCTTCGCCGCATAAGCCTCGTCGCCTTTGAAGTAGAAAGCGAGCGCCAGGGTCTCGACTGAGTTTTCCAAATCATCGAGACTGCGATGGTCGGTGATCTTGTTGATTTCAGGATTGCGTTCGCCGTCGCGCCGGATGTAAGGCAAGCCATTAGGAGATTTTGGGTCAGGCCAAAAGTACGGAGCCTGACTCATGTAATCATGCTTGTCGCCACTGGGAGGTGTCACCCCTTTCCTGACGATTGAGAATGGCCCTTCACCGAGCGCTTTCTGCGCGTCACGCTCAAGGCGCGCCAGCGGTGCCGCCAGACTTTTGTCACCGTCACGAATCTTTCGGCGAACGGCTTCCAACTGCCCGCCGTCGAGGAGGAACACTCGCCGCGCTGGAACACCAAGTCCACTTTGCGCAGTTCCCTGCGGCTTGCCCGGAGATGCGCTCGCCAGAATCGCAGCACACAAACACGTCGGCGCCAAAGCCTTAATGAGTTTTGTCATGTATCTCGAAACAGCGAAAAAAGAAAGTCTTGCCGAACTCGCTTCAACATTGTAAAGTGGCGGCACTTCCAAGCACGTTACCGGTAACGAACTGGCAGGGATTCTATTGACTGACAAAAAGCCTGTCAATAGATATTACGAGGGCAACCTACATCATAATGAAAATCATCTCCGGCGCAGCTGCACTGCTCTTCCTGATTTCTGTCATCAGTCTTTCGTCAGCAACTGCTGAGAATTCGTTCGAGCCTCAGACGCCAACGAACGCTTCGGGTATTTATCACCCTGGCTGGATCGACTTGAACAAGAATGGCCGGATGGATGTTTACGAGAATCCCAGGGCTCCGATCGATCGACGAGTCGACGACTTGCTGCGGCAAATGAATCTGGACGAGAAGACCTGTCAGACGGCAACGCTGTACGGCGTCGGTCGGGGGCGAACCGGCGGTGAACTCCCGATGAAAGACGAATTGCCTACGCCTGAATGGAAGACCTATTTGTGGAAAGACGGGATCGCAAACATCGACGAGCATTTGAACGGCGTCGGGCCAAACGGGAAAAGTGTCTACGCAACGGACATCAAAAAGCACGTCTGGGCCATGAACGAAGTGCAGCGCTTTTTCATTGAGCAGACACGGCTCGGGATTCCGGTGGACTTCACCAATGAAGGTTTGCGCGGCCTGGCGTTTTCCACCGCCACCAGCTTTCCTTCAGAGTTGGGCCAGGGTCACACCTGGGACAAACAACTGATCAGCGAGATCGGTCGCATCACTGCCGACGAAGCGCGCTCGCTCGGCTATACGAACATTTACGCGCCCACCCTGGACGTCTCACGCGATCAGCGGTGGGGACGAATCGAAGACACCTACGGCGAGGATCCTTATCTGGTTTCGCGTCTGGGGGTCGAGATGGGAAAGGCGATGCAGAAGAATTATCAAGTTGTTTCAACGGCCAAGCACTTCGCCGTTTACAGCATCGCGAAAGGAGCTCGCGAAGGGCAGGCCCGTACCGATCCCCAAGCGACGCCGCAGGAAGTCGAAAGCATCTTTCTGCCGCCATTCAAGGCCGCATTCAAAGAGGCCGGTCTTCTCGGCGTGATGAGTTCATACAACGACTACAACGGCGTACCCGTGACGGGCAGCCACTATTGGCTCACTGAGCGGCTGCGAAATGAATTCGGATTTCGCGGCTACGTCGTTTCCGATAGCGCGGCGGTCGAATACCTCTACAACAAGCATGGCGTCGCCGCCGACATGAAAGACGCGGTGCGCCAATCCATTCAAGCAGGGCTGAATGTGAAGACGAATTTTACGCCACCAGCCGATTTTGTTTTGCCGCTGCGCGAGCTGGTGAAAGAAGGAAAAGTGTCGATGAAGACCCTCGACGATCGTGTGCGCGACGTGCTTAGGGTGAAATTCATTCTGGGATTGTTCGATCATCCTTACGTTGAAAATGCCGATCGGGCCGCGAAGATCGTCAATTCACCTGAGCATCAGCAAGTCGCCTTGCGCGCAGCCCTTGAGAGCATCGTCCTTCTAAAAAACGATCGGAGCGCTCTGCCGCTCAGCAAAGAAATCAAGTCGATTGCTGTGATTGGTCCAAACGCTGACGACGACAGTCTCACGCGCTATCGCTACGGTCCGAATGCGGTCAAAGGGGTTACAGTCCTTGCCGGCATCAAGACAAAACTTGGTGACCGCGTCAAGGTTAATTATGCAAAAGGGTGTGATGCTACGAACGAGCATTGGCCGGAAACCGAAGTCCTGCCGGAGCCGCTGACGGAAAAGGAAAAAGATGAAATCGCTAAAGCAGTCGAAGCCGCCAAGAAATCGGATGTCGCGGTCGTGGTGCTGGGCGACTCGCCAAATACCGTCGGCGAGACGGCGTCGCGCACCAGCCTTGATTTGCCCGGGCGCCAACTCGAACTGGTGCAGGCTGTTCACGCCACCGGCAAACCAACGGTAGTGGTGCTGCTGAATGGACGGCCCATGAGCATCAACTGGATCGACAAGTACGTGCCGGGAATTATTGAAGGCTGGTTTCCCGGCGCGCAGGGCGGGACGGCAATCGCGGACGTTCTGTTCGGCGACTACAATCCGGGCGGCAAATTGACGGTGACGTTCCCTAAAACCGTCGGCCAAATCCCCTACAACTTTCCCACCAAGCCAAGCGCACAATGGGAAGGTGAAAAGACGCGTGTTAATGGCGCACTCTATTTCTTCGGGCATGGTTTGACTTACACGACTTTCACGTACGGTAACTTGAGGATCAATCCGGCGACGGTGTCAGTACCGGGAGCGACGGCGACCGGATCAAGAGCGACCGTCACAGTCTCATGCGACGTCACAAACACGGGCGCGCGCGAAGGTGACGAAGTCGTGCAGCTCTACACACACCAACTGGTCACCAGCGTGACGACTTATGAAAAGAACCTGCGCGGATTTGAGCGCATTCATTTGAAACCGGGTGAAACCAAAACAGTTTCGTTCATGCTAACCCGTGATGATTTGGCGCTTTGGAATCGGCAAATGCAATTCGTCGTCGAGCCGGGAAAATTCAAAGTGATGATTGGATCAGGCTCAGAAGATATTCGTCTGAATGGACAGTTTGAGGTCAAGTAGGTGACATTGCTTAGCCAGTGCATTTCTCATTCATACCCAGCTTCTTTCAGGAGTCTGCCGGAAAGAGTCTTTTCTCTTTGCCTCTGTGCGATCTCTGTGCCTCTGTGGTGCAATTACTCGAGAAAACACTCGCCACAGAGGCACAGAGATCGCACAGAGGCGCGGAGATCAGTTTCTCCGGCAGACTCCTTAAAGCCGCTTGAGAATGAGAGGCGCTCCGCTTAAGAGAAACCGAAGCCAGATGAAAATACGAATCCATTCCCTACTAACGAGCGCGCTTTTCATCGCTCTCGCGATGCTCCTCTCTTCAGGTTCGCACACTACGAGCTCGGTTGCGGCCAACGCGTCAGACTCAAACCCCTATAACGTCAAAACGTTCGGCGCGACTGGTGACGGTAAGACGCTCGATACTGCGGCCATCAATAAGACGATTGACGCGGCCGCAGCCGCCGGGGGCGGCACAGTTTATGTTCCGGCGGGAAATTATTTATCCGTGTCGATTCATCTCAAAAGCAATATCTCTCTGTATCTCGAGCAGGGCGCGACGATCATCGCCGCCAACACTTCGGACGAGGCTAAGTACGATTCGCCGGAACCGAATGAGTGGGACAAGTATCAGGACTTTGGGCACACGCACTGGCACAACAGTCTGATTTGGGGAGAGAACCTGACGAACGTTTCGATTCTCGGGCCGGGAATGATTTGGGGCAAAGGCCTCGTCCGCAGCGGCGGACAGTCGCGCACTCAACCGCAGAACGATGCTTTGAATGCGGCCCGCGCTAATGAACCAAAGACGCCGTTTGGTTATCCAAATCCGCGCGACGCCGTCGAACCCGGATGGGGAAACAAAGCGATTGCGCTCAAGCTTTGCCGGAACGTCATCATTCGTGACATTACGATTTTGCACGGCGGGCATTTTGCGATCCTGGCCACCGGCGTCGACAACTTCACGATTGATAATGTCAAGATCGACACCAACCGCGACGGTATCGATCTCGATGCGTGCAAGAATGTTCGCGTTTCGAATTGCACAGTTAACTCGCCCTTTGACGACGGCATCTGCCCAAAGAGTTCTTTTGCTTTGGGTTATGCCCGGGCAACTGAGAACGTCACGATTACGAATTGTCAGGTGAGCGGTTACGACGAAGGCACCTTGCTCGATGGCACTTACAAACGCGAGTTCAGGAATCAGAACGGCGCCTTCAGCCCAACAGGCAGAATCAAATTCGGCACCGAATCAAACGGCGGATTCAAGAACATAACCATCGACAACTGTGTCTTTGATTACTGTCGCGGACTCGCTTTGGAAAGTGTCGACGGCGCGCTGCTCGAAGACGTAACCATTTCAAACATAACGATGCGCGACGTTGCGAATTGTCCGATCTTTATGAGACTCGGAAGCCGAATGCGTGGGCCGGCGGGTCCGCCTGTGGGTGAGCTGCGACGCGTAACCGTGAGCAATGTCGTCGTTTATAACGCGGAACCAAAATACGCTTCGATCATCAGCGGCATCCCCGGCCATGACATCGAGGACATAACGCTCAGCAACATAAGAATTTATTACAAAGGCGGCGGAACCAAACAGCAGGCCGCGCTCGAACCACCGGAGAAAGAAACCGATTACCCGGAACCAACGATGTTCGGAGAGATTCCCGCCTACGGGTTCTTTGTTCGGCATGTGCGCGGGCTGGAGATGAAGAACGTGAAGGTTAGCTATCTAAAGGACGACGTTCGCGCGCCATTCATTTTTTCTGATGCGAAATCAATCGACCTGCGCGACATAACCGCGCCGCATGCGGCAGGTGCGCCGAGTTTCATTCTGAAAAATGTTGCAGACTTTTCAGTTCAGCATAGTTGGCCTTTAAAAGATATCAGGATTGAGAAAGTTTTGAAGCAGCAATTGTAATCGGTGCGTGCGGACGGCAAGCGAGACGCTTGCTGCTCCAGTCGGCTCGACTGCCAGGCGATGTATCAGAAGCCCGACCGTAAGGGAGGGCAACTACGAAGAGCGTGACAATGCTTCCCACGACGGATTGGCGAGAGTCTCGGGCTACTGATTCGAATGTGGCCCTCCCTGACGGTCGGGCTTCTGACACGTCAACTGACTCACCGAGAATTCCAAACCGTGGCTTGAAAGGCACGGCGAAAGTCATCACGACGCTACGCGTCGAGCGCGATGCGAACATTATGAATAGCCTTCAACGCAACACAAGACGAAGGCCACGACGATGGGCTTCTTTGGTTTTGCTCTCTGTCTTTCTACCTTCGGCCGGGTTCGGTCAAAGTTCAAACCCGCGATCGCCGGCGAGACCGCGGACCACTACGTCTAACCCACGTAAACCCGCTCCCTCTAAACCAACCTCACCAAGCCCGAACCTCGGCAAAGAACCAATCCTCTATGCAGTCGCATACGCGCACCTCGACACTGAATGGCGTTGGGAATATCCGCAGGTCATCCAGGAATATCTCACCAAGACAATGCGCAACAACTTTGCGCTGTTCGAGAAGTATCCGCATTACATCTTCAACTTCACTGGCGCAAATCGTTATCGGATGATGAAGGAGTATTACCCTTCCGACTTTGAGCGATTGAAGCAATACGTCGCTGCGGGCCGATGGTTTCCCGCCGGCTCGTCGATGGAGGAAGGCGACGTTAATTCGCCCAACGCCGAATCGATCATTCGGCAGATCCTTTATGGCAACAACTGGTTTCGCAAAGAGTTCGGCATGGCCAGCGACGAATATATGTTGCCGGACTGTTTTGGATTTCCGGCTTCCCTTCCCAGCATCCTCGCCCATTCGGGAATCAAAGGTTTCTCGACGCAAAAACTTTCGTACGCATGGCAGCCGGCGCCGCACGTCGGCGGACCGGGTTCGCCTGAGAAAACTCCGATTGGGATCCCGTTCAACGTAGGCATTTGGGAAGGCACCGATGGCCGCACGGTGATCGCCGCGCTGAATCCGATGAGTTACGGCAGTCAGGTCAACTACGACATCAGCAAAGCTCCGCCACCGCCGCCCGGTCCCGATCCAATTCGATCGGCCCAACTAAACCTGGTCCGTAATAGAAGTCAGGAAGATTGGCCCCGGCGTATTCAAACTAACGGTAATCTGACCGGCATCTTTGCGGACTATCACTACGTTGGCACGGGCGACGTTGGCGGTTCGCCGAACGAGAGTTCGGTGAAATTGATGGAGGCAATCATTAATAAAGGCACCGCCTCGCTGCCACCGTTTTTTCCTTTCGGGCAGCAACCGCGCACACCCGCACCGCCGGTCCAGGTTGGCGATGGTCCAATCCGTATTACCTGGTCCAAAGCCGATCAGATGTTCCGAGACATTCTTAACTGTTGTCCGACCGATCGACTACCGCGCTACAAAGGCGATCTGGAACTCATCAATCACTCGGCCGGTTCGCTGACATCTCAGGCTTATCAGAAGCGCTGGATGCGCAAGAACGAGCTGCTTGCCGACGCGGCTGAAAAGGCTTCGGTGGCGGCCGACTGGCTGGGGGCCCGTTCCTATCCTCGCGAGAGGCTGAATGACGCCTGGACGCTGGTGATGGGTGGGCAGTTCCACGATTTGCTCCCCGGCACAGCCACGCCGAAAGCATTTCAGTTTGCGTGGAACGATGACGCGATCGCGATGAACCAATTCGCCACTGTGTTGACCAGTGGCGTCAATGCAGTCGCGTCCGGTTTGAACACCGAGTCGAAAGGCACCGCGATCGTCGTTTACAACCCTCTCAATATTGAGCGCGAGGACGTTGTGGAAGCGACCGTGGGGTTTCGCGACGCGGGGCCGAACGTTGTCGTCTACGGACCCGATGGCCGGGAAGTGCCGGCGCAAATATCAAACGGTAAGCTTCAGTTTCTCGCGCGCGTGCCACCGGTCGGGTACGCGGTTTATGACGTGGTGTCAGCGTCTGCGCCCAACATTGTTTCCAAGCTGAAAGTCACTGAATCTTCGCTGGAAAACGATCGATACCGCGTTGCTATCGATAAGAAAGGAGACGTTTCGAGCATCTTTGATAAAAAGCTTGAACGCGAGTTGCTTTCCGCCCCGATCCGTCTGGCGATCTCAACCGATCATCCCAGGCGCTGGCCGGCCTGGAACATGGATTTCGAAGATGAACAGCGCGCGCCAAGGAGTTTCGTCTCCGGCGACGCGAAGGTCCGAGTGATCGAAAACGGGCCCGTTAGCGTCGCGGTCGAAGTTACCAGAGAGACTGAAGGCTCAAGGTTCGTGCAGCGCATCAGTCTTTCAGCCGGCGACGCCGGTAACCGCGTCGAGTTCAGCAACGTGATCGACTGGAAGACAAATGAAGCAAACTTGAAAGCAACGTTTCCGCTTGCCGCATCAAACAGTCTCGCCACCTACAACTGGGACATCGGCACAATTCAACGGCCGAATGCAGCCGAGCGCCAGTTCGAAGTTGCTTCGCATCAGTGGATCGACCTGACGGACAAGAGTGGAAGTTTCGGCGCCACGATATTGACGGACTGCAAGAACGCTTCCGACAAGCGTGACGATCAGACGATTCGCCTGACGCTGATCCGCACGCCGGGCACGCGCGGCGGCTATGCCGATCAGGGGACGCAGGACATCGGTCGTCATGAAATTCTATTTGGCCTCGCCGGACACGCAGGTGATTGGCGTCAGACACAGACCGACTGGCAGGCATACCGCCTCAATCAGCCCCTCATTGCCTTTCAAAGTCCTTCGCATCCGGGCGCACTGGGAAAAAGTTTTTCGTTGATGAAAATAAACCACGAACGAATCCGCGTCCTGGCTCTAAAGAAAGCAGAGTTGAGCGATGAAGTGATCGTGCGCGCAGTTGAAATGGACGGCCGTCCTGCCGCCAACGTTCGGATCACTTTTCCCGGGCCCGTTCTGGCTGCGCGTGAAGTGAACGGTCAGGAGCAACCGGTTGGACCAGCGACTATTGCCGACGGCGAACTGGTAACCTCGTTCAGCGCTTACCAGCCTCGCACCTTCGCGGTCAGACTCGGGCCGCCACGAACGAAGGTTGCGCCGATTAGTTTTCAGCCACTCACTCTTGATTACGAAATGTCTGTCGCTTCGCGTATGGGCCGTCCGGCGGATGGCGCATTCGACTGGGCGCCGAACAGCCAGGGCGCTTCGCAGGGAAAGGCGCTGCCGGCGGAGCTTCTGCCCAGGCAAATCAACTTTGGCGGCATTCGTTTTGATCTCGCACCTGCGGCGAAGCCGAATGCTGTTCTGGCGCATGGACAGACAATCAATCTGCCGGCAGGAAATTTCAATCGAGTTTACGTGCTCGCGGCGGCGGCGAACGGAGATCAGAAAGCGACGTTTCTGGCAGGAAGCCAACCGACTGAGCTTACGATTCAGGATTGGACCGGTTTTATTGGGCAATGGGACGATCGCATCTGGAGAATCACCGAAGATCCGATTCCGCTGCGCCCCGGCACGCCTGCGGGAACGCCTGTGCGAACGCGAACCAATATTTATGGCGAGATGATTGGCCTGCGGCCCGGCTTTATCAAACGCGCCGATGTTGCCTGGTTTTCTTCGCAGCGGCGCGCCGCGGACGGCAGTGCCGAGCCGTATGCTTATTCATACTTGTTTGCTTACGCGATCGATCTGCCGGCCGGCGTCAGAACGATCACTTTGCCTAATAACGATCGGATTCGGATTATGGCGATGACTGCGGCGAACGAGCCCTGGACAATTAAAGCGGCGCATCCGCTCTATGACACGCTAACGACTGAAAGATGAGGCTTACGTTGCGAATCTCTCTGTGTAAACTCTGTGGTCCTCTGTGCCTCTGTGGTGAGATATCTTCGAAGGACATTTACCACAGAGACACAGAGGACCACAGAGGCAACACAGAGAAAACCAAGCTTTTCATCTTCACGACTCTTACGCTGCTCGTCCTTGCGGTAGCCGCACAGGGACAAGTCAGAATCACGATCGATCACAACGACAACAAAACAGCCAACGCTGAATTCAAATTCCAGCGAGTTCCCTCGCCTGCTCGTAACGACGCCGCGGCCAAAGCAATCCTGACTCTGGTAGATGCTGAAGCCGACGGCAATTCCTCAGACATCGGCGTGCTCACCGATGGGCTGCTTCCGGATGCCGAAGACCAACCGCGAAGGAATTTCTTTCTCAATACCGGGACTGGCGGTGGACGCCTGCGAATGGATCTGGGCAGCGTCATCGCGATCGCGCAAATCAACTCATATTCGTGGCACTCGAATTCGCGCGGTCCACAGGTTTATCGAGTCTGGGCCAGTGACGGCGCCGATCCAAATTTCAACGCCGAACCGAAAGGCACGATGGATCCGGCAAAGTTCGGTTGGAAGTCGATCGCGATTGTCGACACACGAACTGACGAGGAAGACGGCGGCCAGTACGGAGTGAGCATCACCGACGCGAGCGGCAGCCTCGGCAAGTTTCGCTATTTGTTATTCGATCTCTACCCGGTCGAGGTGGCGGACAATTCCGGCAACACTTTCTACAGCGAGATAGATGTGGTGGCTAAGAAATGACTATGAACAGCGCAACTGAGTTGATTGAGGCGCCGTCTCGCGACGATGAGTCGGTGAGGATTTCTCGCGAATCATTTGGCGTCACGGCCGGCGGTGAGTTGGTCGATCTCTTTACGCTGGCGAACGATCACGGCATGGAAGTCAAGATCATCAACTTTGGCGGCATCATCACTGCCATCAAGGTTCCGGATCGTTTTGGCAAAGTTGACGACGTGGTGCTGGGACACGACACGCTCGAAGGATATGAAAATCGCTCGAGATACTTTGGCGCGCTGGTCGGGCGCTATGCGAATCGGATTGCGCACGGAAACTTTGTTTTGAATGGCGTCGCTTATTCTTTGGCGACGAACAACGGCGCTAACCATCTTCACGGCGGATTGAAAGGTTTCGACAAAGTCGTCTGGCAAGCGACGGAGTTGAGCGACGGCGTGCAACTCACTTATCTAAGCAAAGACGGCGAAGAAGGTTATCCGGGAACCCTGCAAGCCACGGTCAACTACTCTCTGACATCAGCGAACGAATTGCGAATCGAATATCTCGCGACCACGGACGCGGACACGATCATTAATCTTACAAATCACTCGTACTTTAACCTCGCGGGTGGCGGCACGATTCTGGATCACGAGGTGACCATCAACGCCGAAGCTTTTACGCCCGTGGATAAAGGCCTGATTCCCACCGGCGAGATTAGAGCAGTGAAAGACACGCCGCTGGATTTCACTTCGGCGGCCCCCATCGGCGCGCGCGTCGGTGATGATTACGAGCAACTGCGTCTGGCTGGTGGTTACGATCACAACTTTGTTTTGCGCGCTGGAATGGAACGATTCCGGGTTGCCGCGACACTTCATGAACCAAGCTCCGGTCGAGTGATGCAGGTATCCACAACCCAGCCGGGCATGCAGTTTTATTCGGGCAATTTTCTTAATGGCAGCATCGTGGGAAAGGGCGGCACGCCGTACGAGAAGCACTGCGCTTGCTGTTTCGAGACGCAGCATTTTCCGGATTCGCCGAATCAACCTTCTTTCCCAACGACCGTGCTGAGACCTGGAGAGCAGTTTCAGCACACGACCATTTTTAAGTTTTCGGTTGGGTAGATCGACAACTGATCTTCCTCTGTGTGTCTCTGTGAAATCTCTGAGCCTCTGTGGTGAAAGCGTTGCCGTGAATAGGTTTTCACCACAGAGGCACAGAGATCGCACAGAGGCACACGGAGACTGAAACGGAGCATCGGCGATGAAAACAGGATCTCGAATTGGCATTCTCGTCACAGTGACAGGCATCACGCTTTCGTGCTTGCTTGCGGTCCTGGTGAGCGCAAGACAATCCCCGGAACCACTCACCGGAAACTGGGCCGTCCGCACGCCGAATAATGACGGCACGTTTCGCACAACTTACTTGAATCTGAAACAGGAAGGTTCGCGCATCACCGGAACGATTCGGGTGACGCAATTCTTCTATCGCATCACCGACAACACCGGTGGGCCGGAAGGATTTGTGCTTAATGCTTCGATGATGGACGGGAAGAGCGAACGCAAAGTTCAATACGAAGGCAAGTTGGTCGGTGACGAACTGCACATCTCGACGCGCCGCCGGCCTCAGGACAATCCCACGCAAATGGTGGCCGTGCGCGCGCCCGCCGGCGAGGGTGCTCTGCCCGCGCGCAATCTCTTGCCGGCGCTGCACAAAGTGCGTGACAACGGGTTGGCGCGTACGCCGCCAATGGGTTGGAACAGCTGGAATAAGTTCGCCAGCCGGGTTGACGATCCGACGGTGCGCAGCATTGCCGACGCCATGGCCGGCAACGGAATGAAAGAGGCCGGCTACCTTTACATCAACATAGACGATACCTGGGAAGCGGGCCGCGACGCGCAGGGCAACATCCAAACCAACAAAAAATTTCCGGACATGAAAGCGCTGGCCGATTACGTTCACAGCAAGGGTTTGAAGCTGGGAATCTATTCTTCGCCCGGCCCCAACACCTGCGCCGGTTACGAAGGCAGTTATGGCCACGAGGAACAGGATGCGCGCACCTACGCCGCCTGGGGAATTGATTACCTGAAGTATGACTGGTGCGGCGCGCGCACGCTCTACACCGATGAAGAGATGCCGGCCGTTTACCAAATCATGGGCGACGCGCTGCTGAAGCAAAAGCGCCCGATTGTTTACAGCCTTTGTCAGTATGGCCGGCTCGACGTTTGGAAATGGGGAGCGGAGGTTGGCGGCAATCTCTGGCGCACGACCGGAGACATTCGCGATGCCTGGGATTCAATGACCCGAATCGGATTCAGTCAGAACGATCTGGCGCCGTGGGCCAAGCCCGGTCATTGGAACGATCCGGACATGCTCGAGATTGGCAACGGCGCGATGAACGAGACCGAATACAAGACGCACATGAGTCTTTGGGCCATCCTGGCCGCGCCGTTGCTGGCGGGAAACGATCTGCGCAGCATGAGTCCTGAGATTCTCGCCATTCTCACCAACCGTGAAGTGATTGCCGTCGATCAGGACAAGCTGGGCCGGCAGGGTCAGAGAGTCTGGCAGTCGGCTGCCTCAACGGCAACTTCAACAAATCAGGAAATCTGGACGAGGCCTTTGTCAGGTGGCGCGTTCGCGGTGGCGTTTTTCAACCGCGCGGCTGAACCATCAACGATCTCGATCAAATGGGCCGACCTTAAGCTCGATGGGAAATGGAAAGCCCGAGATCTTTGGACGCATCAGGACGTGCAATTGACGGCGCCGGATTATTCAGTGACGGTGCCGCCGCATGGAGTAGTCATGCTGCGTCTGAGTCGCTAGTCTCAACCCGAAAACAAGGCCATCACCTGAGGTTACCTCGAGGACGTTCAGAGTGCGTTCGCCCTGCCTACACGTCGAGATATTTTCAGGTCCGAAAACGTCCAGAACTCACTCAAAACTGATATATCTTATCGGCAGACATGTAGCGCAGGTTGTCTAACCTGCGCTGAGGTATAAGTTACGGACCACTTCCCGGCGTACGCATCTAAATCTAATTCTGAATCTTCAATCGCTGGATGAACCGAGCTTTGCTCACCGGCGCAGGAGTCGACATCACCAGCTTCTGACCGCGCACCTGACGCTCACCTTTATCCACCGCACCCGGCGGTCCCGGAGCGGTGACATCGTTAGGTTCAATCGAACTCTTGATGTTTTTTGATCCTTCGATGGATGGATCGATCAAGAGCTTGATGGCGCCCGCGGAAAAAATGAAGCGATTGTCGCGTCCCTTCTCAATTGTGTCGTCTGCGTGGAGCAGCCAGGTTAGAACGGCGGACGAAGCTGTTTCCACATCATCCGTCACCGTAAAGCCGTCGCCGGGCCGGTAAACAAACTCGCGCACGAATTTTTTCAATCCAACTTCCGGCAGATAAGCCGCGGTCGCATCACCTCGCACGACGACCTGGTTTGGTTCAACCTTCACATCGACGATGCGAATGCGATTCAGGAGATCGTAAGACACCTCCGCGAACGCGTCGTGACCGCTGCCTTCTTTCCCCTGTCCTTTGCCATTAACCAGCAGAGTGTTGTGATGCTCGGTCAGCGGGACTCCCGCGTAGCCGCTGTCGCCCGTCAAATATTGTCCACGCGCGAAAATGATAAAGCTGTTCGCGTCGGGATGCGCGTGGCCTGAAGACAAACGCCAATCGGGAAACTGGCTCAACATCGCTTCAGTGTGATGGCCTTCGGGTGGTCCACACTTGAAGGCAAAGGCGACCGCGTCTTTCGACCAATCGCTACGCCAATAGACCACATCGTGATCTGGGAAATAGTGCCAGGCCTGTTGCCGCTCAATCGGCACGGGCTTGAGATTCGCGTCATACCAAACGAGCGACCAGAAATCTTCGGCGTTAACCTGTTTGAAGCTTTTGAGCCAGGCGGCCACGCCTTGCGCTTCGCCGCTTTGAAAACGCTGGGCCATTCGATAGAGCAGGTTGTAGTTCGTATTGAAATGACCACCGGGATGAGTCCTCGGATACTCTTCACCTTTGCCCGCGCGTGTCAATGGACCTTCGAAGATGTCGCCGAAATCAAATACGTAATTTCCCGTCGGCAGCATCGAGTGCGCCACGTACTCATGCATTAGTCGGAACCCGGGCCGATCGTAAAGGTCTTCGCCCGTCGCGTGCGCATGCGCGTCGAGATAATGGACCAGCCACGGCGTCGAGAAGATCCAATATTCGAATCCTTCGTAGTAGTAGCCGTCCTGAGAATAGGTCGCCAGCACGCGATCGAAGATGCCTCGCGACAGTCTGGCCCACTCAGGCGCCTCAGGAGTCTCGTCATAAAGCGCGTAGGCGGTAATGCCAAGACCGGCGATGGGAATGAATGTGTGATTCTGACTGTAGGCGAAAGTCTTTCCAGACTTCGGCTTGAAATAATCAGCCATCAAGCGGGCTTGCTTGATCAGCTTCTCGCGATAACGCGTTCGTTCCGCGTTGGTGAGGTCGTTGTAAAGCAAGTCATAACCCCAGCCCAGGCCATAGAGCAGATGGCCCGCGGCCAAATCCACATTCGGCTTGTTATTTGGATAACCCCAGATGTCATAGCTGACTGCCGCGTCCATGTACTTGCGGGCAGCGTCCAGATATTTTTTGTCGCCTTCGATTTTGTAAACAAACGCCGCTTCGGCGATCGCTATGCCGACGTCATTCTGTTGGCGGCGCGCGGTCGCAGGTGGCGGAGGAGGATCGCCCGCGAGAGCCCGGACACGACTAATTGCTTGCTGCCAAAGTTCGCGGTGAGTGGTGCGGGCCCGTTCGCGAAGTTCAGCAAGCTCTTTGTCGGTGACGTAAACTCTCGGATGCACACCCATCAACTCGGGCCGCAGAGAGGACTTGCGCGTCCGCATTAGCTCAAGCAATGGATGTTCGCCTTTGAGTTTATTGCTGGCCGCACGTTCCTGCTGCAATTCGCGCGCGTCCTGGGCCCGTGACGCCAGCGGAAAAATACTCGCTGCGAGCACCGTCGCGACCACCAACAAATGCCGCTTCAAGTGCAGTTTTTGGCGTGCGCCGGCAGAGCGAAGCGGCGACGGCGCTTTGGATAAAAACATCGAGACCAAGACCGAAGTTGTATTTCCAATCATCTCGTCGTTTCTTTTCGACAGTCTTCGCTTCATTGCTTCAAGATTATCCAAAGCGCCGTTGCCGCTTCGCTCTGCCGGCGCACTCCAAAATCAATCCATAAACATGCCGCCGTTTATCTCGATCGTCTCGCCGGCGAGATAGCTGGAAGCGTCCGAAGCTAAAAAACAAATCACCTCAGCAACTTCGGCGGGCGTGCCCACTCTTCCGAGCGGAATGCCGGCAACGTAGCTCTTCATCACTTCGGGCGTCGAAAAGACTTCGTGATAGCGCGTATCGATGACGCCGGGCGAAATCGCGTTAACGCGGATGCCGAACGGCCCCAACTCTTTGGCTAAGCCTTTGGTAAAAGTGATAAGGCCGCCCTTCGCGGTTGAGTAATGAATCGAACCGAGCGCGCCGCCGGTGCGACCGGCAATCGATGAAACATTTACGATCGCGCCGGTCTTGCGCTCCATCATGGACGCAGCGACCGCCCGGCAACAAAGGAAAGCGGATTTGAGATTCAGATCGATCACTTCATCCCAACGGTCTTCGGTCAGCTCGAGAATTTTCAGCCGCTCAATCAATGAGCCGGCGTTGTTTACCAGAATATCGATTGGTCCAAGCTCGTTGACAGTGCGTTCAACCAGGGCCTGAACCTCGCTCGCTTTGGCGACGTCGGCCTTGACCGTGATGGCCGTCCCGCCGGCGGCAACTATTTCCGCGCGTGTTGCTTCGGCTCCATCTTCATTGCGGTGAAAGTTGATAGCGACCCGAGCACCGTTTGCGGCCAACGCCTTCGCTGCGGCCCGCCCGATTCCCGATGATGAACCAGTGACTAAGGCTATTTTGCCAGTCACGTCGAAAGGATTGCTCACAAGTTATTTCCTCCTACACGAACTAATTATATTTTAGCTGCGGGGCTGGCCGCGCTTTTCGGAGCCCGTCGAAAAGAGTCAATCTCAGTGGTTCTCTGTGCATCCTCTGTGTCTCTGTGGTGGATCTTCTTCAATGGTTTTCACCACAGAGGCACAGAGAACCACAGAGTTGCCCAGAGGAAAAACCATTTCCACTTTTCTAAGAACTGGCCCGGTTCTTAACGTGTGGAACCACCGAAATGCGCTCAATGCGGCCCGACAGCGCAAATAGCACCGCTGTTCCTAACGGCGCCAGCAAACCAGCGACAACCAACACCGGCACGTATGAAAAATGATCTACGACCCATCCCGTACCAAAGACAAAAATCATCGAGCCAATACCGGCGCCGGTTCCGCCCAAACCCGCAACCGAAGCTACAGCTTTGTCAGAGAAGAAATCGCTGGGCAAAGTCTGCACGTTATTAATCCAAACCTGAAATCCAAAGAGCACAACTCCGATCAGAGCCAAAGCCACCATGGCGTCGTTGGCGAAAGCGGCGAAGATTCCTGCGGGCATCAAGAATGCTGCGATCAGAATCACCAGTTTGCGCGATCGGTCCACGCTCCAACCTCGACTGATCAAATATCCGGAAATCCAACCCCCGGAAAGGCTGCCGGCGTCGGCTGCAACGTAAGGCACCCACGCGAACAAGCCAATCTTCACCAGCGAAAAGCCTCGCGCATCCGCGAGATACTTCGGCAACCAACTGATGTACAGCCACCAAACCGGATCAGTTAAGAAGCGCGACAGGATAATTGCCCAAACCTGTCGATAGCCGAGCAACTCTCGCCAACGAACCGGTCCGGCAGCCGCACCGCCGGCCGCATTGACCTGAGGTTCGTCACGAATGAGTTGACGTTCGTCTGCGGTCAGCCATCGGTGACGGTCCGGCGTCTCATAAAAGGCGAGCCACAGGGCCAACCATGCGAAGCCAAGCGCTCCGGTCAAAATAAAAGTTGTCCGCCAACCGTATTTCAGACTGAGCCAAACAATCAGCGGCGGCGCGACCACCGAACCGATGGCGGCGCCGCTATTGAAAATCGCCATGCCAAAGGCGCGCTCGCGAATCGGAAACCACTCGGCCACGGTCTTGGCAGCGCCGGGCCAGTTCCCTGCCTCGCCAAGTCCGAGAATAAAACGAAACGCGCTGAGGCTGGCCAGGCCGCGAGCAAATGCGTGCGACATCGCGGCGATGGACCAAAGCACAATCGAACAAACGAATCCGCGTTTGGTGCCCACGCGGTCATAAAGCTTTCCGGAAAGTCCCTGGCTGATCGTATAAGCCAGAAGGAACCAGGCGAGAATGCCGCCGAACTGAGTGTTGCTCAGACCCAGGTCTCGAGTAATGACGGGACCCAGTACTGAGATCGTCAAACGATCAATGTAATTGATTAAGGTCGCGAGAAAGATGAGCCCGACGATCCACCAGCGCAGGCCGCGGAGCTTGAAACCAACATCGGCAGCAGTTCGTTCTGTCCGTTGCGCTTCGAGCATGCTCAGATTTGATCGCCGGAAATTGCTGGGGAATAGATCGCAGGAGAGCGTTAACGTTGGAGGAGCGAAGTGTCCTTGAATAGACCAGGACACTCGCTCCTCCGTCTCGTTACCAGCAGTAACGCTTTGAAGACATCGGTTTAAAAAGTCAGCCGCAAACCAAACTGCATCCTGCGCATCGCGCTGGCCGAGGTGATCACGCCAAAGCTGGCGGACGTCGTGCCATTGGCCGGAACGGAAGCGCCCGGCTGTCCGAGGTTCACGTGATTAAACGCATTAGTGGCTTCAGCCCGGAAACGCAGCTTGACGCGCTCGGTCAAATTAAAGTCGCGCGAGAGGCCCAGATCGACAGTCCAATAGCCGGGCCCATAGAGAAAGTTGCGGGGCGAGTTGCCATCGGTGGCGACCCCGGTCACAACCGGGTTCTGTGCAAAGGCTGCCGTGTTGAACCATCGCGCTGCGGACGGATTGTCGATGTTGGGGTCGCCAATCAACCGCGCTCGGTCGTTAGTGTTGCCGTCGAGGTTGGCGTCGACGTTGCCGTTGGTGACGGTGAAGGGCAAGCCGCTGCGCATCTTGACGATGGGCGAGATGCTCCAGCCGTTGAAGACGTGCCGCACAACAGCGTTGCTGTTCTTGCTGAAGTAATCGGGCTGGTACGTCAAACTCATGGTAAATACGTGTCGCTGGTCTGTGTCGCCGGCGCCATATTCTGCCAAAAGGTTGCTGTAGTTCTGGGCCAACCCCTGGGTCGTGCTGTTGTAGAGCTGTGCCGTGCTATTCGTCTTGCTGTAAGTGTAGAAGGCATTAAAGGTCACATGGTGGCTCATCCGCATGGCGCTGGTGATCTGCAGGCCATGGTACGAAGCGTCCTGATCCGAATCCAGTTCGAGCACAGCGCCGAACAGCGGGTTGGGTCGCCGTGCCAGAATATTTGCTCCCGCACTGGTGGCCGTGGACGTGAGCACCGGGTAGTTTATGTCGCGGGCAAAGGGCAGGTTGTGGCTTTCCGTATCAACATAAGCCGCGCCCACGACTAGATTCCTGGTCACCTGACGCTGCACAGAAATGTTCATCTGAAACGTGTACGGCCACTCGAAATCCGATGCCACGGGGAAGAGGCCTCCGCCGGTGGCAAATGTCCCCTTGTACGGGAAGGGGTTTCCCCCAACGAAAGCGTTATAGGGATTTCTGAGCGAAGCTCCCAGCGGGACGCCGGCCGCATTTGTCTTTTGGTTGATATTGGTAAAGGTCAAGCGGGTGGAAAACGGTTGGAAGTTGGTCATGGTGTTCCACTCGTTGCCTGAGATGCTTCCGTAAAACGCGCCGAACCCACCTCGGATCGAAGTCTTCCCGTCGCCGGCCACGTCCCACGCAAACCCGAGGCGAGGCGAAAAATGGGTGTAGCTGGTCGGAATGCCGCCACGCTCCACACCGGGATCTCCGAAGAACAACGCCCCTACCGGCGCAGCCGCGTTAACCACGGACTTCTGGCCCGGTTCATAATTGACGACCCGGTTTAGAGGATCCGTCGGCGCCGTTTGAACATCCCAGCGCAGACCAAGATTGAGAGTCACGCGGGGACGAACCTTAAAATCATCCTGCACGAAGAGCGCCGTGTACCAGCTATTGGTGTAGCCCGTTACGGGGGCGTCCTGCGAGACCGCGCTCGGAATACCGATCAGAAAATCGGCAAACGCATTACCAGCCGCAGCTGTCACACCTCCGCCGGCCACCCGGGCCGTGGAATTTGCATTGAAGGTAAAAACCCCATAGTTGTTAAGCAGTGTCTGCTGGATGTCCTTGTTGAGCGAGATCTCTCCACCCAACTTGAGCGAGTGCTTTCCTTTGATCCAACTGAAAACGTCGCGTGCAGAGTAAAAGTTAGTGCCCGCCGTCGGGCCACCGATTTGTTGTCCCAGAGTGTAGTACCCCGTGACGGTGATCTGCGGCAAATTCGGCGTCCCCTGAATCGTGAACGCTGAACCCAGATCGGTAAGCGAGGTCGCAGGGGTGTTTATACGTCCGCCGAAATTCCGTGAGAAAGTAAACCAAACCTGATTGATCTGTGCTGCGCTGAGAATCCAAACGTCGCTGGCATTGACGCTATGTTGCCGCCACGTGGAATTCTGGAGACTCCAGGGCAAGTTCCCGCTCCCTCCCCTCGTGGTGCTGGTCCCGCCGGTATTAAAGTAACTTACGCTCAAACGATGTGCATCGTTGAGCTGATAGTCCACCTTTCCCAAATACTCGTCAAAGTTATAGGGGGTCGCTATATTGCCCTGCCATCCGGCGTTGCCATTGGCGAGCGTAACGTTGGATGTGGGAATGAAGTCATTGATGATCTTCACTGCCACCGGATCCTGACGGTTGGGGCAGATCACGTTCGTGACGCCGTTGCAGACGAAAGGTGCGTTGGTGGCGGGATCGGTAGGCTTGGTCGCGGAAGCCGTAAAGTTTCCGATGCGTTCCAGGGCGGTGGGAACGCGGGCGCCGCTCAGGAATGTGCTGGTTGCCTGGCGCAGTCCCGAATATGAGAAGAAAAAGAATGCTTTGTCGTGCTTGATCGGACCGCCGAGCGTGCCGCCAAACTGGTTGCGATGAAAAGGCGCCCTGGCCAGAGTGGATCCCCAGTCATTGGCGTTGAACACGGTGTTGCGAAGGAACTCAAAGGCCGAGCCGTGAAACTGATTGGAGCCGGACTTGGTGAGAACGTTGATGACGCCGCTGGCATAACGGCCATACTCCGCATTGTAGCTGTTGGTCTGAACTCGGAATTCCTGGATCGCATCCGGATTCGGAAGAATGTTGCCGGTGTTGCGCAGGTTGGTCATGTTTATGCCGCCGTCCAGATAGTAGTTCACTGAGCCGGTGCCGCCGTCGGTGCCGCCATTAATCAGTGTTCGCTGTTCCGGATAACCAAGGATGAACGTACTTGTGCCGGTGGACGCCGTGGCTACACCGTTATTGTTGGACTGCACGCCGGGCGTCAGGTCCAACAGCGTATAGACGTTTCGCTCAACCAACGGCAGTTGGGTGATTTCAGCGGATTGAATGGTGCGCCCGATTTCGGGGGTACTGGTGTTGATCGCGGGAGACGCTGACTCGGCAATGGTCACGGTTTCGGTAACCTGTCCCACGGTGAGTGCGACATCGACGCGCACCGTGTCGTTGACTTGTAGAACGATGTCGCCGACATAAGCCTTCTTGAAGCCGGTGTAGGTGACTTCGACTGCGTATTTGCCTACCGGCAGAAACTCCAGTCGGTAAGTGCCCTCATCGCTGCTCGTGACTGTCCGAGTAAGGCCATTATCGAGATTGCGCGCCATCACCGTGGCGCCCGGGACGTTTGAACCACCCGGGTCAGTCACTGTACCGACCAGCGTCGCAGTTGTAACTTGCGCGTTCGCCGCCAGGGGAATGGCGAGCAACAGTGCGATGATCGCAAACTGAATCGTTCGCACACCAAAAGTTTTTCCTGTAGACATGTCAGCCGCCTCCAACTAGAAATTTTCAAAACCTGCATACGCAACATCGGGTAGTCGCGCAAATCAAATGCTTCCCTGGGTCGGAACCCGCGGATCAGATTTTCTGAAAGTTATGCGACGCGTGGCGCCGCAAATGTTGGCGCTGCAATCAATGCTGCCGCGCCACGTAGTCTTGGATAGTCCTGCTTTGAAGCAATGCGCAACGGTGTGCGCCCGCCCTTTTCGGTCAGAGCTCGTTCCCTTAAAGCGATGGTTACTGTTGCTTCGATCAGATCCCAGGCCGTCGTAATTTCACCGTCGAGATAAATGCATTCAGGGTTAATCGTGTTCACCACAGTCGCGAGACCCAGGCCCAGGAAGCGCGCCGTAGACTGAAGGGCGGCCATCGCTTTCTTATCGCCACCGCGCGCGCGTGCAATCAAATCAAGAACTGTAAAAGAGCCGTTTTTTGCGTCGCGAAGTTTATTTGGACTGAGTTTGGACAAATTCCAGCCAAAATACCGTGAGAGCGTGGCCAGGTTGGAAATGTAAGCTTCCCAGCAACCGTTCGCGCCGCACATGCATTGCGGCCCGTCCATGTTCAAAGGCACGTGAGCAAACTCGCCGGCAATGTGATCGCTTCCTCTGAGAAGCTCACCGTTGATGACGACGCCAACGCCGACACCGTCTGAGACGCCTACGTAGACAAAATTCTGCGGCCGTACTGCCTCGCCCCGTTCGAGCCAAAGATGCGCCAGCGTGCATGCGCGACCCGAGTTTTCGATCTCCACCGGCAAGCCTGTCGCGGCGGCTATCTTGCTGCGCAGGTCCACCGCCCTCCAACCCAACGCCGGGGCCTTCAAAACTTGTCCGGTGCGTTGATCGACCATGCCGGGCACTGCGACGCCTACGCCTTCAATTCCGGCTGTTATCCCGTGTGTTCGCACGAGTCTGCGTATCCGGCTTGCCAGGTCGCGAACAAAATCCGGTATGGAAAAAATTGTGTCGTAGGCTTCGAGTGCGAGTTGTCGTCCCGACAGATCGCAGATCATCAGAAAGGTCTTACTAAAACGGATATCCACCGCCACGGCCAAACGATCGTGTGTCTTGATGTGAAGCAGCGTTGGTTTGCGGCCAAATGCTGCTTCGCCGGTAGCCCCTTCGTAAATCAAATCCTGATCGATCAGTTCCTGAACCAGAACTCCCGCGACCCCGCGCGTGACCTTCATCCGTCGTGCCAATTCGGCTCTGGAGATCGGTTGATGCTCGTGAATCACAGTCAGGGCAATACGACGATTGATCTCTCGCGAAGTTGAGCGAGTGGCAACCCGAAAGTCTCGACTGTTTATTTTGCGCATCGTCCGGAAGGTTAACTTTGTACGAAGTGTGGACAATATGCCGGAGAGACGAAAGCTGTCAAGCTTTTTTTACTGTAATAGGTCGATTTTTATTGATGGGAAATACGAATTGGTCAGACCATTCCTAGGAGTACGTTAATCCGAATCCGTATCTGAAAAGCGGGTCATAGTCAGCGTCGCCGACGTTGATTGGAATCTGCGTCATCGACCTGGGCCAGGAGCAGGAAAGTTTGCCGGTCGGTTTGTAATCCCCAAATAATACATCGGTTATTCCGTGCCCTTCTGTCCCGGGCAGCCAGGCGGCTACGAATGCATCGGCCTGGGCCAAAGCATCATTGACGATCATGGGCCGGCCTGAAAGCAAGACAACAACCAGAGGAATGTTGGCGCGTTTCATGTTGCTGATCGCGTTTGTGTCTTCGATGGAGAGCGAGAGGTCCTCTCGATCGCCTCGGCCTTCGGCATAGGGAAGTTCGCCAACGACGACGATTCCAACTTCCGCGCCACTTGCCCCGCTGCCGTCTGCTGAGGATGTGACTTTCGTCGCCGGCGAAACAGTTTCCTGAATTGCTTTGAGAATGGTCGTGCCGCCGGTGGTAATGTTCCCGCTCTTACCCTGCCAATCAATCGTCCAACCGCCACATTGATTTCCAATGTCGTCCGCGCTTCGGCCGCCAACATGAATCCGCGCGATCTTCTTTGATAGCGGCAGGATCTTTTTCTCGTTCTTGAGAAGCACCAAAGACTGGCGCACACACTCACGCGCGACGCGACGGTGATCAGCCGAGCCAAAGCTCCGATGCAAACTTCGGTCGGCCAGTGGCGAACGGTTTTTATCCATGAGTCCCATCGCGAACTTGACCCGGAGGATGCGCGTCACCGCGTCGTCGATTCGCGAGATGGGCACTTTGCCTTCATTTACCAGTTCTCGCAACAAGGCGATGAATCGTCGATAGTCCGTGGGCTCCATTGCCATGTCCATGCCGGCATTTATCGAAATCTCGATCGCGCTCTTAAAGTCCTTCGTGATTTGACCGATGGCACGATAATCGGAAATCAGAAATCCCTGAAAGCCCAACTCCTGTTTGAGAATCTCAGTCAACAATCTCTTACTGCCAGAGAGTTTCACGCCGTTCCAACTACTATACGAAACCATGATCGATCCCGCGCCTGCCTTAATCGCGCTGATGTATCCGGGCAGATGAATCTTGCGGAGCTCAGCCTCGCTCACGCGCGTATCGCCTTGATCGAGCAAGCGCTGCTGATTGCGATTTGGATTACCGGTACCCATCGACGTTCCGCCGTCACCGACAAAGTGCTTCGCACAAGCCAGGACACCCAAAGGATTGTTGAGATCATTTCGCTGCAAACCTCTGACGGCTGCTGCTCCCAGACTCTCGGCAAGTTCAGGCGTTTCGCCAAAACCTTCGTAAGTCCTGCCCCAACGCTCGTCGCGAGGAACCGCGATGCAAGGAGCGAAACTCCAGTTGATTCCGGTGGCCCGAACTTCTTCCGCCGTGACGCGCGCGGCCCTTTCGACCAGGGCCGGGTTACGCGTGCATCCCAGGCCAATGTTATGCGGAAAGACGACGGCGCCGATGACGTTGTTGTGTCCATGAACTGCATCGATACCAAAAAGAATTGGAATTGCGAGACGAGTTTTCAACGCACGCTGCTGGTAACCGTCATACATCTCGGTCCAGGCTTCGAGGCTGTTCCCGGCTTTTGGATCTGAGCTGCCGCCGCTCAAAAGTGAACCCAAAAAATATTTCTCGATATCGCTGACGTCGACCAGCGCGTTCTGTTCGGCCTGAGTCATCTGGCCGATCTTCTCTTCGAGCGTCATAGTTGTAAGCAACTCGCGAACGCGCATGTCATAGAAAGAGAGTTGTTTCTGACCAGCTACTTTCTTTTGAGCGAAATGCGAGAAGCGGTCGAAGAGTTCGGGCACCGCCGGCGCGACGATGGCAGCGCCTACTGCGCTGGTCGATGATTCAATAAAACGGCGGCGTGATATTTTGATTGTCATAGACTCTTGATCCCTACTCAGCCTGCGAAGGCCGGGTTTTGTGACGCATGCTAACATAGCGCAATTACGATGCGGTTTTTACGGACTGACGTTAAGAGTCCTGCTTTGCGGTTTTTTTCGCGTCTTTGCGACTTGGCGTGAAAGAGAACGTTAACGAGGTCAGTTTCACGCAAAGGCGCGAAGCCGCAGAGGTTCGCAAAGTTGATCTTAAGACACTGCTGACTAATCTCATTACTAGCAAGGAGTAAGCCATGACAACCTTGAACCTCCCAGTCCTGCTCGGCTCGAACCGCAAGGATCGCAAAAGCGTCTTCGCGGCTAAATGGCTGGTTAGTCAGATGGAGAAGCGAGGCGACATCAAAACGCGTCTGTTTGACGTCGCTGATTTTGATTTGCCGCAGAATGATTACGGGCAGAGCCTGAAGCACATGTTTCCCGAGTGGCGTGATGCAATTATCAATGCCGACGGGCTGGTAGTCGTCTCGCCTGAATACAATCATGGATATCCCGGAAGCTTGAAGGCGGTGCTCGACCTGCTGCTCAAGGAATACATTCACAAAGCTGTGGCCTTCGTCGGCGTCTCGGCCGGGCCGTGGGGAGGGACTCGTGTAATCGAAGCGATGGTGCCGATGGCTCGAGAGTTGGGCTTGGCAGTGACATTTTCTGATCTCAACTTCCCCTTTGTGCAAAGGACTTTCGATGAAGCAGGCAAGATGCTCGATCCGGCATTTGAGCCACGAGCGAAAGAGTTTCTTGATGAACTCGTATGGATGGCGCAGGTCTTGAAGTGGGGCCGCGGAAACATTCCCTCGAAATACCATCAGACTTAGCCTTGCACAAAAAGCGTACAACAGAGTGCCAGCCTGTTGTCGAGTCTGCTGAAGAGATCGAGAATCGGGAAGACAACATCAGCAGGCTGGCAGCCTGCTGTACACTTTTTTGTGCAAGGCCATCAGATGTGATGATTCGTGTTTTCGTGTTCAATTGAGTACTAAGGCCCGCTCTTTTTCCCATGCAGAACCCATGCCAGAAGCGTCGGGCGTTGGGTTTCACCTTGCAACTTAGTCAAAACTCAGGCATTATGGTCACGGTTAATCCTTCTCTCGCGCATCAACGGTGATGCGCCCCGCGCATAAAACGATTAGCGCCGGACGTTTGGATGGTTCGAGAGCAGGCTGGTTACGAAATCCCGAAGCCGCTCTGTTAAGAGCATCCGAACTTGGTCCTTCGACCGCTACCGTTTCGCCGAAGCCAATCCGATTCGCAAGCTTCATTCATTCCCAAAGGGGAAAGGTAAATCTCTATGTCAACGAAACTATATGTTGGAAACCTTGCTTTCCAAACCACCAGTCAGGAGCTTCAGGAATTGTTTGCTCAAGCCGGCACGGTTGAATCAGCGAGCGTCGTGGAAGACCGCGACACCGGACGATCGAGAGGGTTCGCCTTCGTCGAGATGTCAACCAAAGAAGAAGCCGCTTCAGCCATTGAACAGTTTAATGGCAAGGAAGTCGGCGGCCGTGCTCTGAAAGTCAACGAAGCCAAGCCCCGCGAAAATCGCGGTGGCGGCGGCGGTCGTGGCTTTGGCGGCAATCGGGGTGGTGGTGGTGGCTACGGCGGCGGCCGCAACGGCGGCGGCGGTAATCGTGGCGGCGGTGGTGGATATGGCGGCAGTCGCGAACCGCGCTGGTAATGACAGTGGGCAATCTTTGGAGCTTCTCCCGCGGCCGCGTTTGCGCCCATGGCGGAATCCAAAGACCGCTCAAATTGAAAGGAATGACCGCGATGAATTTGATTCGTCGCTATAACAAAGGAATCTATGAATTTTTCTCAACTGGGACTTGCGCCCGCGCAACTGAGCGCCTGCGAGTCTCTCGGATATAACGAACCGACACCTATTCAGCGACAGGCAATACCTGTCATCCTCAGCGGCCGAGACGTGATCGGCTGCGCCGAAACCGGCACCGGAAAGACTGCCGCATTCTTCCTTCCCATAACTCAGAAACTTAGCGAAAGCTCGAGACCGGGCCTTCGCGTGCTGGTTCTGGCGCCCACGCGCGAACTAGCGCTTCAGATTCAAAAAAACTATGGCGAGATTAACCCTGTAAAGCAGAATCGCAGTGTCATTGCGATCGGCGGCGCAAACATCCGGAAACAAATCGACGAATTGCGTAAAGCAACCGTGCTGATAGCGACTCCGGGACGCCTGCTCGATCTCGCAGAGCGCGGCGCTGTCAATTTATCCCTGATCGAAGTACTGGTCCTCGACGAGGCCGATCGCATGCTTGACATGGGATTTCTGCCGGCGATTCGCCGAGTTCTGGCGATGTTACCGGTCAAACGGCAGACGCTGCTGTTCTCAGCGACGATGTCGTCGAGCATCGAACAACTGGCTCGTTCCACGATGAAAGAGCCGAAGTTAATCGAAGTGAATCAACGCGGCAGTGCTGCAACAATGGTCGAGCAGACTGCCTATCATGTTGAGCAGCATTCGAAGACGGCTTTGCTGATCGAGCTGCTTGAAAAAGAACGCCAACCATTTGAAAGAGTTTTGGTGTTTACGCGCACTCGCCGCGGCGCTGAGCGTATTTCACACATTCTCAAAGCCCGCGATCACAGCGTGAATCGGATTCACGCCGATCGCTCGCAGCCACAACGTGAAGCGGCTTTGCTCGAATTTCGCGACGGGCGCGCCCGCGTGCTGGTCGCAACCGACATTGCCGCCCGCGGCCTGGATGTTGATTCAGTTTCGCACGTCATCAATTACGACGTGCCCGCGGCGCCCGAAGATTATGTGCATCGCGTGGGCCGTACCGGTCGGGCCGGCAATCCCGGCAAAGCAATTACGATTGTCGCGCCGGTCGATGAACTATCGATGCGCGCTATTGAACGATTGACCGGCCAGCCCGTAAAGCGCGTGGTGCCGGAAGGCTTTGGTAATTCGCGACCCGCGGTTGCCGCCCAGGCCAAACCATTTGTGCCGTTTGCGCGCGCACAGAAAAATACAGTTCGTTCGTTTCGTCCGCGCCGGGCGAGATAAACGTCATGATTTAACGACAATAAGGAGCAACCAATGGAAGACAAACCAGTTTTCAAAGCCGGAGATCGAGTCGAGCAGATGTGTGTCACTTGCAATGAAGAGCGGGGCCACGTCGTTGCTTCCGTGAGCAAAACCGGAAAGATCACCCGCGTAAGTTGTCCCATCTGCGGATCAAGAGTTCCCTACCGCAGTGGCACAACGCAGCGCGCTTCCAATCGAGTGGGCTCGCCATACGACCGCGCGCGAACCTATCGCAAAGGACAAACGCTCATGCACCCGACGTTCGGTGAGGGCGAAGTTACAGCCATCATCGAACCCCAGAAGATGGATGTGCTGTTCGCAGATCGAATGCGGCGGCTCATTCATGCTCATGCGTAAATCTCGACGCGCGAAGCGCGAACGACCGTCTGTCAGGGCGGGCGGACTTCTGACGTTTCGCGCGGAGGTAATGCCCGGCCGAGACGCAGGTGAGCGGACTTATGAAGTAAAGCGGCTATTGAGGAACGGCCGTATTGAATTGGCGAACCTGGAAGGACAGCACTCGCTGGCGGAGTTTGAAACTGTGGCAAGACTCGAACAGCCTGATCCGAAACAGGCTTGAAATCACAGTCAGGCGAACCTGACTGAAAAGCTTTTTTGAGATTGGGTTAAGCTAGCCCCGTCCTCAGCTCTTCTGGAATTCTCCAGATTACCTGAGGTCGATAGCTGGATTCTCGGAACCAAAGCTCGAAATGAGTTGGACAGATTTGTGTATCTAAACGACAGAGGAATACCAAATGATTGTCTGTGAATTCTGTCGACATTACACACAGGGCGGCGAATGCGGTGTGGGTCTCAACATACCCAAGACCATGAGTTGCCGCGACTTTAAGCCGGGACTCGAAAAGTTCTGTGCCGATCCAAAGGACTTCGTGAGCGAAAACCAGATCGTGCAAATGTCGACGTTCTTTGGTTTTCAACGAACTGAACTCAAAAAGATCAAAGCCATGGCCGCAACAGAAGCAAAACGCGCGGTCGCCGAAGCTAGCGCCTGAGCGGCAGGCGAAGCAGTGATGAAGACGATGAACGAAACGCAAAGAAAAGGATTCAATTGGGGCACGGTGATCTTTCTAACCATCGCCCACGCTGCCGCAATCGCGGCTTTATTTTTCTGGAGCTGGCCGGCTCTTATCAGCGCGATCATTCTTTTCTGGGTGGCCGGCAGCGGTATCGGCATGGGCTTTCATCGACTCCTGACTCATCGTGGTTACCGGGTGCCGAAATTCGTCGAGTATTTTCTGGTGACTTGCGGCATTTTGGCGCTCGAGGGTGGACCAATCACGTGGGTAGTCACGCATCGGATTCATCATGCACACACGGACCGCACCGGTGACCCGCACACGCCACGCGATGGCGGCTGGTGGGCGCACATTGGTTGGATCCTGGACGGCAGAGCGCAAGCATACGACCAGGCAACCATAGAGCGGTACGCTCCCGACCTGATAAAGGATCGCTTCTACGTCTGGCTTAATCGCTACTACTACGTTCCCCAGATACTGCTGGCGCTCATGCTGTTCGGCTTCGGGGGTTGGTCCGTGATGCTTTGGGGAATTTTCCTGCGACTAACGCTCGCCCTTCATGCGACCTGGCTCGTCAATTCGGCCACGCACTTATGGGGCAGGACCAGATTCGCGACCGGTGATGACTCCCGCAACAGTTGGTGGGTTGCCCTGCTGACGTTCGGCGAAGGATGGCACAACAATCACCACGCTTATCCAACTTCAGCACGCCACGGCTTGCGCTGGTACGAGATTGATTTTAACTGGCTCGGCATTCGCGCGTTGCAATTCTTAGGACTGGCCCGAGCCATCAAGCGAGTTCGTTTTGATCGAACCACTTCCGCATGGCAACTGGTGCGCGGGCATGCGAGATCGCCGCGCTAAGGCCCGAGACCAGGTCCAGGCCGAGCCGCCCCACGGGGTGAGCATAACAGTCCGAATTGCTTGCCTGTTTGTCGCCTCGCTTTCTGCGTTGGTACGACAGTCACCACCGCCAGACGCGCGGCGAACTCACAAGTAATTTAGATCGCTTCGACTCCGGGCCGCGCCTCGGAGAGGCAGATAGGATGTAGTGGTGGTAAGATGCCTAAGATAATTTGGTCATGCTCTGATTGCGGAACGGTTCTGCCGCTCTGGCAAATCAAGTGCACTAACTGCCATCGCCTGGCGCTCAGCTGGCTGCATTTGATCCTGGCGTCGGGAACCGCTCTCTCAGCAGTGGTCCTGCTGCTAAAGTTCCTCTAGCAATGCACGGACTGAGAGTGTACATAAACGGTGGCACGGCCGAGACCCACGGCGGCTGTCCGGTCTTTTATAGCCGGCGGGAAGATGGTCCTTATTATCGATGGTCGTTTGACGATAGCGTCAGTGAGTGGCAGGTTGGACGCGTGTTAAGATCCGGCGTTTCCGCAAAGATGCTGGCGCCGGCAACCTGGAAAAAGATTCCTGCCGGCCTGCAGAAATGCATTGCCGAACATTATCAGGATTAATTAAAAGGAGAACCGATTGGCAAAAGACGATTTGATTCCAGCTGAGGGCACGATTATCGACAAGCAGCCCAACGCATTTTTTAAAGTCCGCCTCGACAATAGTACCCATGTCGTGCTCGCGGGTATTTCCGGCAAGATGCGCAAGCATCGCATCCGAATTCTGGTCGGCGATCGCGTCAGCGTGGAAATGTCCCCGTATGACCTGACCCGCGGCCGCATCACCTATCGTTACAGATGAAGCGGGTCAATCAACGACCGTCTTAACCGCTCACGGATCTCATCTCTGACGCGTCTAAAGACGTTAAGTCGTTTGCCCTCATCACCGATTGCTGCGGCCGGGTCCTCAAAACTCCAATGGATCCGCTTCACGTTACCGGGAAATACGGGACATCGCTCGTTCGCGTTATCACAAATCGTGATGACGTAGTCGAATTCTCTCCCGGTAAACTCTTCGATCGATTTTGATCGATGGCCGGAGATATCAACGCCAATCTCTCGCATCACCTCAATCGCTTCAGTTCTTACAGACGTCGGCTCAACGCCGGCGCTCTCGACCTGAAAACGCTCGCCACCATCAAAACGAAGCAGACCTTCGGCCATTTGACTGCGCGCCGAGTTGCCAGTGCATAAGATAAGTACGCGAATCGCGTTGTTCATAATCAGAACCGCCTCCGGTAGCGGGCGGTTAATCGTGAGTGCTTGAGAGATTTGATTTCCCAAGCGTCAACCGCCCGCTACCGCAGGCGGTTCTGATACGGCGGTGACGCCAAGGGCCGGTACTCCTCTGAAGTACCGCTTTTGAAACCATAGCGCCACGTTTACCAGGCTGATTAGAACCGGCACTTCAACGAGCGGCCCGATCACAGCCGCAAACGCGACCCCCGACGAAATACCGAACACGGCCACCGCGACTGCGATGGCCAGCTCAAAATTATTGCTGGCAGCGGTAAATGACAAAGTAGCTGTCTTTGAATAATCGGCGCCGACCTTTCGGCCCATGTAGAAGCTGATCAGAAACATGACAACGAAGTAGATGAGCAGTGGGATGGCGATTCTCAGCACGTCGAGCGGAAGCCGGACGATCAGGTTCCCTTTAAGACTGAACATCACCACGATTGTAAACAGCAACGCGATGAGCGTGAGCGGACTGATCTTGGGAATAAAGGTGTTGTGATACCAGTCCTTTCCTTTTGCTTTGACCAGAAGGTAGCGCGTCAGCATACCCGCAATGAATGGAATACCGAGATAGATGAAGACGCTCTGGGCGATCTGGCCGATGCTCACGTGCACGCTGCTGCCGCGCAAACCGAACAGCGGCGGCAGCAGCGTAATGAATATCCAGGCATACACGCTGTAGAACAACACCTGAAACACGCTATTGAAAGCCACGAGCCCTGCTGCGTATTCATTATCACCGCGCGCCAACTCGTTCCAGACGATCACCATAGCAATGCAGCGCGCGAGTCCGATCATGATGAGGCCGACCATGTACTCCGGATATCCACGCAGAAACACCAGCGCCAGGCCGAACATCAGGATTGGTCCTATGATCCAGTTCTGCACGAGCGAGAGCGTCAGCACTTTCCAGTTCCGAAACACCTCGCCGAGGTTTTCATAACGAACCTTTGCGAGCGCCGGGTACATCATGAGGATCAAACCGATCGCGATGGGAATATTCGTCGCTCCTACCTGAAAGCGATTAATGAAATTCTCGACGCCCGGATTGACGTAACCGACAAAAACCCCGGCAGCCATCGCCATGAAAATCCACAGCGTGAGAAAACGATCTAGGAAAGAAAGTTTGGCTCGCTTCATCCCCTAAGCCTCACTTGATCGCATAAACCCTGACGCTGGCCGCGTACTCATTCACATTGTAGCGCGACAACAGCTCGGTAAATTTCTCGAAAAGTTTTGTTTCACTTTCTAATGTCGGGGCTGGAGCGCAACACGCTGCGGCTGCTTGCGCGGTTGCGGCCACCGGCACACAACATCCTGACTGATTCTGGATCTGGGCCGGCGCCGGGGCACAGCAACCCGACTGGTTTTCGATCTTTGCATAGGCATTCAGGTCAGCGCCCGAATCGATCACCTGCACATTCGAAAAACCGGCATCGATCAACTGACGCTTGTAGTCTTCAATCAGAATCGCCCCGCTGATGCAGCCGACATAGGCGAACACATCTTCACTGATTTCGCTTGGCAGCGGTTGCCTCAAAGCGATGTCGCTTACGGCGAGCCGGCCACCGGGCTTTAAG
>Ga0207653_10000118_pt1 | contig 55787 bp, 53 predicted proteins | sample KBSK5251metaG_FD_184341 | JGI IMG/M metagenome (GOLD analysis project Ga0207653, IMG submission 184341) | Corn, switchgrass and miscanthus rhizosphere microbial communities from Kellogg Biological Station, Michigan, USA - KBS K5-25-1 metaG... | ecosystem: Host-associated > Plants > Roots >... | reverse complement strand
ATCGGACCACCCAACCCAGGGCGTTGCCCTGGGCTATTACATTTCGCGCCTTCGGCGCTGAGATCCCGGGGTTTTGACACACACTCTTTACGCCTGGGTGAGAAACAGCCGGCGCTGTTAAAGCCCCATTAATGGGGCTTTTGAAAATACCGCCTTCATTCCCCAGGCGTAAACGCCTGGGCTACGAAAAAGTCATTCAACTTGGCGCACCACCTCTCTGCGCTCAGGCTTGTGCTCAGTCACCAATTCTGATAATCCTCCAACGTCAGCTTCATCAATAACACGTTGAAAATCTCTCCGATCACTCTGGAAGGTCGCCACGTCGTGCTTTCGCCACTGACAATGGCCCACGCCGAGCCGCTGGTCGCCGCAGCCAGCGACGGCGAGCTTTGGAATACAACAGTCACCATCATCCCCGACTCTGCGGGCGTTACGAGTTACATTGAAGCTGCCCTTACCGGCCAATCCCTCGGCAAGGAACTACCATTCGTCATTATCAACAAGTCATCCAACCAAGTCGTCGGCACCACGCGCTTTTACGAAATTCGACCTAACGATCGGGCTGCTGCCATTGGTTACACCTGGCTGGCGAGAAGCGCTCAACGCACCCCGATAAACACCGAGGCCAAGTTGCTTCTGCTGACACATGCCTTCGAAACCTGGCAATGCATGCGCGTGGAATTGATCACCGATGTTTTGAACGAGCAGTCACGCGCCGCCATTCTTAGACTCGGAGCAAAGCAGGAAGGCATTCTCCGCAAGCATCTGATTTTGCCCAGCGGTCGCGTCCGCGATTCCGTCGTCTTCAGCATCATCGATTCGGAATGGCCGGAAGTAAAACTAAGATTACTGACTAAGCTGACTCAAAGAGCATGATATGAAGGTAGCGATTGCCGGCGCCAAAGGAATGTTAGGCAGCGAATTTGCGCGGCACTTGTCCATCGATCACGAAGTGCTTGCCCTCAGTCACATAGATCTTGACGTGAGCGATGATGCAGAGGTCAGGCGGATAATTCTCAGCGAACTTCCCGCCTTGATTATCAATTGTGCCGTCCTGAGTGTTGATGGCTGTGAAGCCGATCCGGAATTGGCGCGACGAGTAAACGTCGCCGGCGCTGGTAACCTTGCGAAAGCGGCGGCCGCTGTCGACGCTGAGTTGGTTCACTTCAGCAGTAATTATGTTTTCGATGGACAAAGGCAGCCCGGCTCGTTTTATACGATCGATGACGAGCCAAACCCTGCCAGCATTTATGGACAAACCAAACTCGCCGGAGAACGTGCCGTCACGAATAATCATTTGCGCAGCTTCGTGGTGCGAACCTCATGGGTTTTTGGACCAGGCAAAGAGAGCTTCTTTAGCACCGCAGTTCGTTCGCTCCGAAATATGAAAACAATTCGGGCAATCTCAGACGTGTATGGCAGCGCGACTTACCTCGGAGACCTTGTTGAGCGGGTGTTGCAGATCGTGGCCCTCCATCATCACGGCACGTATCATGTCGTTAATAGCGGGATTTGTTCCTTCGCCCAATTCGCATTTGAGGTAGCGCGCGTTCTTGGCATTTCGGATGATCAGGCAAGAGATTTGATTCAAACCGCCGAATTGAGGAATTTCGACTTCGCCGCTCCACGTCCTTTCTACACACCGATGTTTTGCAAGACTTCTGCGGAGATTGGACTTGGGCCTTTACGAGACTGGCGCAAGGCCCTCAGTGAATACGTTGACCGTCAACCGCAAACGCCTTCGGCATAACATGTCGGACCCTGACGTCAATCTTGGCGAGTTGCGCTCTGTGCACCGGCCACCCACCTGGCGTATCTGGATCATGGCGATGGTCTCGCTGGGCCCTCTCTTCTTGCTCGGATTAAGCATCGTTCTATTAATCGACGACTTTATTCACGGCAGGGACTTAAACTCTAATAAGTTGTCGACTCGCTTTGGGTGCATGGGCGGGATCGCTTTGATTCTGGCGCTGCTGATTGGTCTTCTGGTCAGCGAATTTCGCAAATGGTGGCGGACCAGAACTGTGCGTTTGAAGATTTATGAGCGAGGCTCTACTTACGAAGAGCGGCATCGCACGGAAGTTTGTGCCTGGAACGAGATCAAAGACATAACGCACCGGATGCTCAAAATTCATCCCAGATATTCACCGTCAAGAAGAATCAGTGTCATTCGTTCAATCGTAAAACGAGATGGAACTGTGATCGTACTTGCCGAAACGCTCAATCTGATTAAACTAACCAGGCTAATAAAAGAGGGAGCGAGCCGGCGCAGTGTTTCAGTCTGGTCCGCACAACAGTAGGTCTGATTTGCAGCGGCCGTAAATACTGGGAGCCCGGGCGCCCCGCCCGCCATGAGCGCGCAGCGCGAACCGGCTTCGTTGCGCGGGCTGGTTAGAAATTAAGCGTGGTGCGGGCGAGGCGCCGCGCTCCCAATATTGAGTTGCGTCGTGCCCCAACGACTTTTTGGCAAGGCTAATCCCGTGAGATTTCGAGATGCTACTCTCGCCGATGCGCCACGCATCGCAGCATTACATGCAGCCAGTTGGCGCCGGGCCTACCGAGGGATGCTTAGCGATGAATACCTGGATACCGATCTCGAATCCGATCGAACCAGAGTATGGGTCGGACGATTGACGACACCAAACCCGAAGCAGCGGGTAGTGCTGGCAGAAGTCTCTGATCAACTCGCTGGATTCGCTTGCGCCTTTGGCTCGGAAGATCCGGATTTGGGAACCTTGCTCGACAACCTGCATGTCCGGCACGACTTTCAACATCAAGGCGTCGGCGCAAAGCTTATGATGCAAATCGCTTCGTGGTGTCGGATGGAGTTTGCGGGCGAAGGTCTTTTCCTTTGGGTGCTCGAACCTAACTTGCAGGCCCGGCGCTTCTATGAAAATTTAGGAGGCACCAAAGTAGGAGAAGAGGTTTGGCAATCACCGGACGGCGGTGCGATACCAAGCCTCTGCTATGCGTGGAGTAATTTAGCGCAGCTAATACTGACGTTGACTTTGAGGACGACAAAAACACAATGAAACCCATCATCACCTTTCTGTTGCTGAGCACAACCTGCGCAGTGCCGGCCCAGCAACCAGACCGGCAACAATTCATTCGCACTGAAGCACCAGTTGTAGCTCTGACTCACGTGCGCGTGATTGACGGAACCGGCGCTGCCGCTCTGGACGATCAGACCATCGTGATCGGCGATGGAAAGATTCAATCGGTCGGGCCAGCGGCGAACGCCAACATACCTGCAAACGCACAGACAATCGATCTGAAGGGTTACACAGTTCTGCCCGGTCTCGTCGGCATGCACGATCACATGTTCTTTCCGATGGGCGGAAGCCCGCCGATGTACTCGAACATGGGATTTAGCTTTCCGCGACTCTATCTCGCGCTCGGAGTCACGACGATTCGCACAACCGGCAGCGTCGCGCCCTACAGCGATCTCGAAATCAAAAAGTTGATCGATTCCGGTCGCATGATTGGCCCAAAGATGCACATCACCGCGCCATACCTCGAAGGAGAGGGTTCATTCACTCCGGTGATGCACACTCTGACGGGAGCCGACGATGCGCGCAAGCAGGTGAACTTCTGGGCCGATCAGGGCGCGACTTCTTTCAAAGCCTACATGAACATCACGCGTGAAGAGTTGCGCGCGGCGGTTGAAGAAGCGCACAAGCGTGGCCTGAAAGTCACCGGTCATCTTTGTTCAGTCGGCTATCGCGAAGCAGCCGAAATCGGCATCGACAATCTCGAACATGGCTTGCTGCCGAATTCTGAATTCGTCACCAACAAGCAGCCTGACAAATGTCCCGGCGCAGCGGTCGGCGCCAGCCTGCGAAATCTCGAAATCAACAGCGACCCGGTGAAAGAAACAATTCGCACGCTCGTCGCGAAGAATGTCGCGATCACTTCGACGCTGCCGGTGTTCGAAGCCGGCGCGCCCTTGACGCAGACGGGAATTGGCGCAGCCAGCGCGGTGATGAACCAACGTGTACTTAACGTCATGAATACGGACGCGCGCGTGCGCTACCTGACCGCGCGCTCGCGCATCGCAGCCGATTCACCAACGCCCTTTTTGATTCGCAAGTCGATGGAATTTGAACGCGCATTCGTCGCCGCCGGCGGTTTACTTATTGCCGGACTGGATCCAACCGGCAACGGCGGCATCGTCGCCGGCTTTGGCGATCTGCGCGAAGTCGAATTGTTGGTGGAAGCCGGCTTTACTCCAGTCGAAGCCATCAAGATTGCCAGCTTCAACGGCGCAAAGTTTCTCGGCGAAGAGGCGCGCATTGGTTCAATCGCGGTCGGCAAACAAGCCGACCTGATGATCGTGAAAGGAAATCCAGCCAGCAAAATTGGTGACATCGAAAACGTCGAGATCGTTTTCAAGGATGGCGTTGGATATGACTCAGAGAAGTTGATTCAGTCCGTGCAGGGGTTGGTGGGGATCAGGTGAATAGCTTCGCGGCTTTAAGAAAGACCCGCGAGTTTCGCGAGAAGCAGCATATTCGTTGAGGTTAAGTGAACCATGTGTTCAGCGTGCTCTAGTGTAGGAGTGCTTGTACGTATGGGGCCGGCTCTTTCAGTCGTTTTATGTAACTACGTTTGAATCGATTTGCATCATCCGAAACAAACTGGGCGATGCGCATGGACGCGGCGAGAAACAATTCGAAATCACCTGATGCGTCGACAACGGCATCCTCAAAGACTAGAAGGATCCGGCGTCTAACTTCGTCCGGAATTCCCAAGGACAATGCGGCAATCGTCTGTTGATCCATCTCTCTCGCGAAATCACAGCAGATTTAGACTGGTGCTAATGGTCGGCCTCGCGCAAATCATGCAGTCGTAAGTTCACGCGTGTGCGTGATGTCCCGCGCGGTGACTGGTCGCACGTGAGAAGATTCGAGTGTCGCCACCGCCGCAGTGCGACCATCGAGTGTGAGAAATTCGACTTCGTAGGCTTCACCGTCTTTGTAGACGTGAACCACTGTGCCCACGTCGCCGTCTTCAAGTCCTTCGGACGGGATAGGTTTGGTTAGCACCACACGATCGTGTTCCTTGATCATCTTCATCTCACCCTCCGAAAGGATATGCCGTCACTAATCTGGGGAAATCCGTTCCCGCGTCAATTATCCAGATGGTGCGCACCCAAGCTGCTTTGCCTGACGGGTTCTCAATGTCTCCGTCAGCAATATACTTCTTGCCGTGCACAGTTTCCATGCTTTTAGATACCTCAGCCGTTAACGCGAACTTCCGTAGGGCTTCTGCTAACGTTTCCCATTCTTCTCGATCAAAGCCAAGCGCCGCGAAGAAGGCAGCCTTTCCGCCGTTGTCCGGATGCAACCGGGAGCGGTAGCGACCGGATCAGGAGGAACCTTAGAAACCCAGCGGGACTTCCTGATCCGGTCGCTGCCGCTCCCGGTTCTGACACGATGTCGATGTTTTGATTAGTCAAGCATGTTATTGCCTTTGCAAGCCTGGCGTTCATCGTTACGATAGCCGGTACATTATGCGAACACTGAGTCAACTCTTCGAAAACAATCGCGCATGGGCGTCGGCGATGCTGCAGCAGGATCCGGATTTCTTTAGTCGCCTGGCGGCCCAACAATCACCACACTACCTTTGGATCGGATGCGCCGACAGCAGGGTCCCGGCGAATCAGATTGTGGGTTTACTGGCCGGAGAAATGTTCGTGCATCGTAACGTTGCCAACGTGGTCGTGCACACCGATCTTAATTGTCTCTCAGCGATTCAGTATGCGGTGGAAGTGCTGCGTGTCGAACACATTATTATCTGCGGTCATTACGGCTGCGGCGGCGTACTGGCGGCGCTGCAAGATCAGAATCTGGGATTGATCGATAACTGGCTGCGTCACGTTCAGGACGTACGCGCAAAGCATCGAGCACAAATCGACGCTTTAAGTGGCGAAGCCCAACAACATGCGCGTCTCTGCGAACTGAACGTCATCGAGCAGGTTATCAATGTCAAACAGACGACGGTTGTTCGCGACGCGTGGGCCCGCGGGCAAGCGGTGACCGTGCATGGATGGATTTACGATCTCAACGATGGGTTGATTAGGGATCTGGATGTTTCGGGTAGCGCTAGCGAAGCTTCGCAACCTCGCTAATGCCGCAGAAAGATCACCGAAGGTGCAAATGCAATCGCTAACTGGCAATACCGGCAACAAAATCAAGCGAAGACGAGCCTTCGCATTTCGATTTGTCGTCGCGGTAGCATTTGTTTCAGCGCTGGCTTCTTTTTCTGAACCGGCGCAGGGCCAACGTGTTGACCCGCGTTACCAAACCCGCTTGAGTGACTGCCGGCACGAACCGCCACCGGGCCGCGCGCTGACTGTACGCCGCTTAGATTCCGGGATAATCACGCGCGGCTACACGTCCGAGCGGGTGCTGACACAGATCGCTGATGCTCGACTGCTAAAGGGTGGTGACTTACTAATCTGCACCGAGTATGGCCGCGTTGAGATCGTAGATTCAGACGACAGCCAGGTTCGTTTGCAAATCCGAATGGAAGGATTCGGCGAAGGCTCAGCGCTACCGGCTGAGGCCGCCAAACGCGTACTTGACGAGACGAAGATGCATGCCTTCATGACGGCCAGCCAGGGCCGTTTGATGGTTAGCGTCTGGCATTCGACGCTTGGGTTTACCACGCCGGGCGGGCAGCCGGCATACGTCCATGTACGTCTTCAGGTGCCGGCGCGAGGCGCTTATCGTGTAACCACCGAGGCGTTCCATGGTCTGGTGGCCATTCGCCGTCTGACTCTGACCGGCGCCACACTCCGTGGAAATGTCGGCGATAAGTTCAAGGGCATTTCAGGTTTTATTGGCGCAACGGAACTCGACAACGTCGAACTGATTGGCGACGTGGACATTGACAATCTCGCCGGGCTTCCGGGTATTCGCGAGGCCGTGCCGTCGAATCTTGCTCATCTCGCCGCACCCATTCTGGTCAAAGCCCGCGTCGGACGAAACTGTCAACTCAAGGCAATTACCGGAGGCGACATAAACATTTCAATTCAACCCGCACCGGAACTGGGAGTGAAGGCACTCGCCGAATCAAACAGCGAGCGAGTAACAATCAACCTTGACAACGGCGTCGCCGGAGAGCCCGAAGGCGAATCGAAGTTCAACACTCGCGGTTTGGTAAACACTGAAGGGTTCGACACGAAACCTGTGCGGCTGAGCGTGCACGCCGTTTCGGGCGCCGGAAAGGTAAGCATTACCTCGATTCCGGCGGCCTCACTTTCGCGTCCGCCACTATGATTCGCGATGAAACATCGTGTCGTTGTTTCTGCATCGTCGCGATCGTGGTCCTGCTTCCCTTCTCTGACCTCAGGGCAAATGCAAACGCACACATTCGTCCAGCAGAATTTTCATGCAGCGGGAGAGAGCAAGGCCTGCTCGGAACGTTCCAGCACCTTGTTTACGAGATCGCGGCTGACCGAAGGAAAGCACTCGAGGAATTCTTCGACTGAGTAATTATTTTCGAGGTATTCGAAGAGCGTCTTCACACCCGCGTGCCTTTGAAGACGGGCGCTCCGCCAAGAATCTCGGGATCGATCGTTATGAGATCGTTTGAATTCATGACCTCAGTTTAGTCTATCTGCGAAACCGGCGAAAACGTTTGCCGCACGGGTAGGATAGCTATAATGTCATGGAGATTATTTTTAAGAAGAGCGTAGCGCGATCTGGTCTTCGGAGTTCATGTTGAGCACTCGAATCGTTGTCCGGCCCGTGGCCGTTCCGCCTGTCAAGTATATTCCTTGCCACTCAAAATGCTCGTTCCATTCCTGGCGTCGTGGATGAAATAGCTGGGTTATTTCATTCGTTTGCGGATCAATCCCAGTTAAGTTAGTGCCCTTGTGCAGGTTGCAATCGATGCAGGCGAGAGCAAGGTTATCGAGTTCATCAGTCCCGCCATGGAACTTTGGAATGATGTGCTCCACGTGAAGCGAGGCTAGCGGCGAATCATCTTGATGCAAATGACAGTACTCGCAGGTGTTTTGAGCGCGCTCGCGAACCTCGGCCCGGATACTATCTCGAATCATTGAGGGGTGGGAGTTCCGGTCTTTAACTTTCGTAATTGGGCTTTTAGTGCTCTTCGGTGGCGAGATAACCACTTGCGTAAGGCTGTCCCTGATATTCCCAAGCGGGTCGCAATCTCTTCAGACGTGTAGCCAAGAGCGCGAAGCTCCAAGATTGATGCAACCTCCGGCGAGATCCTTTTCGCGGTCTCATCACTTATGGCCTTGAGGAAGGCGTCTGTATTGTCCTCGCGTGGCTCGCTGGTGATATTTAGTGCTTGCCGTTTCAGAATCGCGACGAACTTGTTCGCCCGAACATAGCCCACGTATTCAGCCCGCTCGTCGTCAGTGAGTTCACCTTCTGTTGATTTCCGGGCCAGCTCTTCAATGCGGGCTTGTAACTCGGGGTCGGCACGAAAGCGTATGATCGCGTCCGCCTTTTCCGGCAGGACAATTTCCAACACCGGCCGTACCCCGCGATCAAATGCCAGACTTTCGGAGGTTGTTGCCATGCGCCGAAGTTAACACCACAAGACGCTTTTTGGCAATAATTCTGGACTTTACACGCGAGCCTCACCTTTGTGGCGGAGCCACCTGTCTGTGCAAATGCAGGCGGCGCGCTACTTCCCGCTATCCATATGCCAACCCGGATTGACCCATTCGCCGTTACGCAGAACGAAAACTTCTGTGACCCGGCCTGAATGAGTGCTGCGCTGGCCGCCCGTCTCCATCTCATATGAATAGTTTGAGTAAACAATCGCGGACCGTCCGTACACCTGAATTTCCGTCTTCGGGAATTCTAGTTTGATGAGCTTGCCGCCGCTCTTGGCGAACTCTGTTGAGCCGTCAAGAATCTTCTGACGATTGGACCAGTTGTTATCGCCGGATTCGATTGCAATCGTCTCGTCCGGGATCAGCTTTTCCAGCGTCGCGCGATCACCGGCGAAGTAAGCGCGCCAGACGGCTTCGCGCGCATCGAGCAGACGCTTTTTCATTGGCTCACCCAAAGTCCGGGGCGCCGCTAATTGCTCGTCAATCGTCTCCTGATGCATCCCGGTGTCGCTGCCGTTTTGAATCCACTTGCCGTCATTCTTTGTGTAGAAATCGCAGATTTGCAGCACGCGATGCGGCGGCGCGCCCGGCCAGTTCGATTCGACGTCGGCGACAAAGCAGACAAAGGCCGCGTCGCCTTTGAAGATCATATCGAAGTCGCGGAACTTGTAGCTCTTCATGCCGTACGGGCTCTTCGGATCGAGCTGGTTCCAGTCCATATAAGCGTTGATGCCCTTTAGCATCGTCCCCGAGTTATCCAGATACCCAAGCCAATTTTCGGCGTGCGTCGCGCGCAGGGCCGCGACATCTTTCTTGATGAAGGCCTGAAAGATGCTGTCGATGTGCGCCTTAATCGCGGCGCGATCCGCTGCGCGATCATCCTGAACATTCGCGATTGAGATTGAAACACTGGTAACAATCGCAACCGCGAAGGTGATGCAAACGATCAGTGAGAAGCACCTGCGAGTCCGTCGAGTCATAGTCTTACCTCCGGAGGTTTTGGTTTGATTTCTAATACGAAGAGGCAGGCAAAAGGTTTAGGTGCGGAAGTATGTCAACGCTGTAGGCGCCCAGAGGAAGACTGGCTCTGCCACTCCGATGCGCGGCAAGTCTTTGACTTGCCGAAATGCGCAACTAGAAACCTGGCGGTCTATGACAGGAAAAGATTCGGTCAGAGACCCGGAAATAGTAAGAGTTCGCGCCGGCAAGTCTGAGACTTGCCGCGCATCGGAGTGGCAGAGCCAGCCGCAGTGTTTCAGACCGAAGCGAGGACGCTTGCGCTCCGGTCAACTCCTTCTATTTCTCGACCACGGACAGAATGTTGCCCGCAGGGTCTTTGAACCAGGCGATCGTCGGGCCGCCGTTGCGGTGAATTCCCTTCTCGTCGGTTTTAATTTCTCCTTCGTACTTCTCGAAGGTCACGCCCTTCTGCTTCAACTCATCTACCGCACTATCGATGTCTTCGACCAGAAAGTTGAGCACGGTAAAACTCGCCGGCTTATGATTCGGCTTCGGATAAATGAAAACACTGGTGTTTCCAGGATGAAGTTCCAGACCTTCCTCTGATTCGTCGACTTTCAATCCCAGAGTTTGCCCGTAGAACTGTTTGGCCATCTCCATGTCATTGACCGAGAAACTCGAAAACGCTTTGTTCGTCTGTAACATACAAACCTCCTTCACGGGCTTTTGTAATCGATTGCGGTCACGAGTTCATCCGAAGGAACTAAAGTTTTTATTCTGGATTCGTTGCGGCACGTCGACAGTTGCTCAGGCGAGATTTTGAGCTTATAAACTAACGTCATTTTGGTGATCTAATGCGGGCATGGTTTCTTTGGGCCCAGTTACTCTGTGATTTCTCCGTGCCGTGATATTCGTGACTAGATATTTTAACCACAGAGGCGCCGAGGCCGCACCGAGACAAGGAGAAGATCCGCAACTTGCGAGGCTACTCACGAAGGGTTCCGGTAAGGCAAATGAAATCTGAGAAAATAATCCTCTGCAGCATCGTGCTTCTTTGCGCGAGCGTCCTTTCGCCACGATCAGCCGCGCAAGATTCTTCGCCAAAGCGAATCGTCATTGCCGCGAGCATTGTGTTAGACGGCAAGGGCCAGGTGATGCGAAACACGCGCATCGTCGTCGAAGGCTCGAAGATCGTCGCCATCGATCCAAAGGCCGGGCCGGTTGATTACGATTTACGCGGCTTGACCGTTTTGCCGGGGTGGATCGATGCGCACGCTCATATCACCTGGATCTTCGGAAAGGATGGGAAGAACGCGGGCCAGGGCGGAGTCTCTGTCGATGCAACGTACGCGGCGGCGGCGAATGCTTACGCGACTTTGATGGCCGGCTTCACGACTGTGCAGAGCATCGGCTCGTCGGCGGACATTCCCTTGCGCGATGCGATTGCCAACGGAACGCTTCCGGGGCCGCGCATTCTGACTTCCGCCGAACCGCTTTTTGGCCGCGGCCCACAGACAGGAACGCCTGACGAAATCCGCGCTTACATAAGGAAGCAAAAGGAAGCCGGCGCCGACGTCATCAAGATTTTCGCGTCTCAGAGCATACGACAAGGCGGAGCGATGACGTTGTCGCCGGAGCAATTGAACGCGGCTTGCGGTGAAGCGAAGAAATTGGGCCTGCGCACGGTCGTGCATGCATACAAAGAGGCTGTGCGTGTCGCGACGCTGGCGGGCTGCACCCAGATTGAGCATGGCACGCTGGCGACTGATGACGATCTGAAGTTGATGGCCGAGAAAGGAACGTATCTCGATCCGCAGGCCGGACTGGTGATCGAAAATTATTTACTGAACAAGGACAAGTACCTCGGGACGCCGGGCTATACCGAGGAAGGCTTTGCGGCGATGCAAAAGGTCCTGTCGCTTAATCATGAATTGGTGGAGAGAGCTTCGAAGACCCGCGGCTTGAAGATCGTATTTGGGACCGATGCAGTTGCGGGAGCGCATGGACGCAACGCTGAGGAGTTCATCGATCGCGTGCGCGATGGCCGAGTCGATCCAATGACAGCGATGGTGTCCGCGAACTCTCTGGGTGCGGAGGCCATGGGTTTGGCGAATCAAATTGGATCGATTGCTCCCGGGTTGCAAGCGGACATCATCGCGCTTGACGGCGATCCCTTGAAGGACATCACGGCCGTGCGCCGAGTCGTCTTTGTAATGAAGGGTGGTACCGTCTACAAGAACGTCTCTCGAAGGTGAGCGAGCCTGCCCGCGGCATCGTGATTTACAGTCGCGAAATTACTTTTGATTTTGCTCTGATCATAATGAGGTGAAGAATGAGAAGACTGGCCTTTGTTAGTTTGGTACTGATGTGTGTCGCCTGGCCTGCAACTCGCGGCCAGACACAGTCGCGACCGAAACCGGAAGAGTTGGCACAGACAGTCAGCGATGCATACAAAGAGAAAACGCTCGCCGACCTTGATAAGAAACATTTGGCTGCCGGCACAATCACAGTCGTCATTGAGCATTCGCTGATGGAAGGTAAGAACGGTAACGGTTTAATTAGAGTGAGGCGGTTCAAAAATTTCGCCGCGATCGATAAGTGGCTTAAGAGCCAGCAGAGAGAAGACGGCAGTCCGTTCCGGGAAACAAAGCCGCTGCTAAAGTGCGGCAAAGGCCGTTGCGCATACAATTTCGATGGCGGCATTTTGCACAATCAGTTATATCTGCACGACCTGTACTACAGTTCCCGCAACGGGCAACTGTACATAACAAAACTTCATTTGCTCGATGGCGATTAAGGGACATTCACATGGCCGCTTTCACGGACATCATCACCAATCAGAACCTATCAAAGCGCCGCGAGCGCTTCTTTTACTCCGGCATGGCGGCGGCAATTCTGCTGACCGTCTTCGCCGGATTCTCGCGCACGTATTACCTGAGACCTGTTTTCCAAACTCAGCCGCTCATGCCGCTTTTGCATGTGCATGGGATCATCTTCACGTCGTGGATTGCCCTCTTTCTGATTCAGACAACTTTGGTCGCCAGGAAGCGCACGCGGATTCACATGCGTCTGGGAATCGCCGGCGGTGTCCTGGCTGTGTTGATGGTTTTGATTGGCTCATTAACTGCGATAGTGCGCGCTAAAACTGTCAATGCCCCACCGGGCTTTCCTAACCCGCTTGTCTTTCTAACCATCCCGCTGGGCGATATGTTGGTCTTCGCGATTCTGATCGGCACGGCGTTTTATTTCCGGCTGCGCGCGGATATTCACAAACGAGTAATGCTGCTGGCGACGATTGGGATTCTCCCGGCGGCGATTGCGCGTTTGCCGTTCGCCTTCATCCTGCACTTCGGACCAATAGCTTTCTTTGGCCTCGCGGATCTTTTCATCATTCCCTGTCTGATCTGGGACCTGGTAACGCGCGGTCGCCCCCACCGCGCTACGGTTCTGGCAGCCGCGCTCATCGTCATTTCACAACCACTCCGGCTCGTCATCGGTAACACACACGCCTGGCTGTTGTTCGCAACCTGGCTGACCCAGTGGACATAATCTGGATTACCGACCAGGTGGTTTGGCCGACCAGGTGGTTTGGTTAGTGTCTTACCTTCGCAGCCGGCGTTAGAGTGCCGACTTTAGTCGGGCATTTCTGCGGCGTGCGGAAGAACCCAAAAACTTGGCACTCTCACATCTGCGAAAAGTGGCACTTTTTTTTGCAGCGGCCTTGAATTAGTGTCGATTTGGCTTCCCCTCGTTCGACTTACCAGTGAGCAAGGCAAACAATCGAAATTCTAGAAGCCGAAGGAGCGAACATGGCAAATATCACGCAGAAAATCACGCCATTTTTATGGTTCGATAACAATGCCGAAGAGGCGATGAACTTTTACGTCTCGGTATTCAAGAATTCGAAGGTGGGCACAATTACCCGTTACGGTGACGCAGGGCCGGGGCCGAAGGGATCGGTTTTGACGGCGTCATTCGAACTCGAAGGGCAGAAGTTTGTGGCGCTTAACGGTGGCCCGCGCTTCAAATTCACGGAGGCTGTTTCTTTCGTGATCAACTGTGAGACGCAGGCAGAGATTGATTATTTCTGGGACAAGCTGACGAGCGACGGCGGCCAGGAAAGCATGTGCGGCTGGCTCAAGGACAACTATGGCCTGTCCTGGCAAGTCGTGCCGGTTGAAATACCGGCGTTATTAACCGGCGAGAAATCAAATGAAGTTATGCAGGCGATCATGCAGATGAAGAAACTTGATCTTGGGATCCTGAGGCAGGCGGCCGGTAAGGAATAATCAAACGATCGCGATGTTAGTACCATTCGCATAAGCGCCGGAGTCAGTACCATTTGCGTAAGCGAATGGGATAAGGAAGATCTCTCGGTATCCACAAAGAACGTTCTTAACCCATCCGCTGACGCAGATGGTACTGACTACGATTATGAACTGGCAGGCGGAGACGCCCGCGTACCTACAATCAAAGGAGACGAACAATGCACGTAAGTACCTATCTAAGTTTCAGTGGCGATTGCGCCAAGGCAATCGACTTTTACGAAAAAGCGATCGGCGCCAAACTTCTTTTCAAGATGACCTGGGGCGAATCACCGATGGCCAAAGACTGTCCGGCCGAAACTCATGGCTTAATCATGCATTCGACGGTGCAGGTCGGCGATGGAAACATAATGTGCGCCGACGCGCCGCCCGAACACTACAAGAAGCCCGCCGGCATCAGTGTTTCGTTACACGTTAAAGATCCAGCGGAAGGCGAACGCCTTTTCAACGCCTTGTCAGAAAACGGCAACGTCTCGATGCCGTTTCAGAAGACGTTTTGGTCGCCGGGCTTTGGCATGTGCGTGGATCAATTCGGCATTCCGTGGATGATCAATACCGAGGGTGAGCGTCCAAGCTAGGTTCATGGTGGCAAGAGTGGCACGGGCAGTGGCACGGGCGTCCCGCCCGTGATTCACGCGAATCACGCGCAAGATGCGCGTGCCACACTCAAACTGGAGAACCGGGTTCATTTCATGGCTGCAAAACGAAGCAAGGCCGCGCAGAGCAAGCGACATTCTGAATCAACGAGCCTAACTGCGTCGCAGTTCGTTGAAAACTTGATGTCGCTTCGCTCGGCAGCCGAACTTAAAAAGATTCAGCGCTATTTCAAATCCGGCGCCGGCGAGTATGGCGAGGGAGACGAATTCATTGGCGTGTGAAGAAGGCGACCTTGAAGACACTTTCAAACTCGCCGAACTATTGTTGAATGACGAACACGACCTGATTCATAAAGCCGCCGGCGGTTGGCTGCGCGAAGCCGGAAAGCGCGATCGGCAAAGGCTCCTGGATTTTCTGGAGAAATACGCAGCACAAATGCCGCGCACGTTTTTGCGATACGCAATTGAACATCTCGACAAAAAGACGCGAGATTATTACCTGGGCCTCCGAAAACCGAAAAAGCAATTCCAGGGAGAATGAGCATGAGAAAACTGATCGTCTTCAACAGCGTGACCGCCGATGGTTACTTCACCGATAAGAACAACGATATGAGCTGGGCCCATAAACAGGGTGATGCTGAATGGAACGATTTTGTGGCTGGGAACGCAAAGTCCGGCGGCGAACTGGTGTTTGGCAGAGTGACTTACGAAATGATGAAAAGCTTTTGGCCTACGCCGATGGCGGCCGAGCAATTTCCTGACGTTGCCAAAGGAATGAACGAATCCCCGAAGGTGGTGTTTTCCAGAACGATGGATGAAGCGACGTGGAACAATACGCGGCTGATAAAAGACGACCTGGAGAATGAGGTGCGAAAACTGAAGGACGAGTCCGGCGATCAACTGGTCGTCATGGGCAGCGGCACCATTGTCTCGCAACTGGCGCAAGCCGGTTTGGTCGACGAGTACCAAATGGTTTTGAACCCGATCGTACTTGGCGCAGGGCGAACTTTGTTCGAAGGGCTTAAGAATAAGATCAATTTGAAACTGACGGACACACGCGCTTTCAAAAATGGGAATGTCCTGTTGAAGTACGAACCGGCTTCGTGATGAAGTGACCTAAGGTTTTTCTCCAGCCCAGGCGTAAACGCCTGGACTACGTAAAAGTCATTCAAAATTGGGGTACTAGCGCGCGGCAGGCGAGACCGCCTAACACCGAAAGAGACGAGGAGGAATCATGCCAACAGAGACTGAGAAGACCGTCGTTTCAAAGAAAGCCCTTTGGGCCGGCAGGATCATCAGCGCGCTGCCGGTGCTCATGCTGCTGTTCAGTGGCGTCTTGAAGTTATTGAAACCGGCGGCGGTGGTGCAGGAGTTCGGGCGGCTTGGCTATCCTGAGAAGATCACGATCGCGCTGGGGGTCGTCGAACTAAGTTGTACCTTGATCTACCTCATCCCGCAGACGACGGTGTTGGGGGCAATCCTGCTTGCGGCGTATCTCGGTGGGGCAACGGCCACTCACGTGCGCGTCGGCGATCCGTTTTTCATTCCGATCGTCCTCGGTATTCTGGTCTGGCTCGGCCTTTATTTCCGCGATCCGAGGCTACGCACATTGGTGCCTCTAACGAAGGGATAACGGCGGTAAACCGCTTCGCACAAAAACGTACAGCAGGCTGCCAGCCTGTTGTCGAGCCCGCGAAAGAGCTGAGAATCAGGCGATAACATCAGCAGGCTGGCAGCCTGCTGTACACTTTTTTGTGCAAGCCCCGGTACCCAGCAAAGGAGAAACATGGGAGACGAAAAAAGTCCGACGATGGGAAATGGCAAGGTCTGCTACATCGAGATGCCTGCGACCGACATCAAGACGTCAGCTTCGTTTTATCAAAGTGTGTTCGGCTGGAACATCAGGACGCGCGGAGATGGATCGGTCGCATTCGATGACGGCGTCGGCGAAGTCAGCGGCGCCTGGGTACGCGGCCGGCCACCGATGACTGAAGTCGGCCTGTTGATCTACATCATGGTCGATAGCGTGGAAGGCACGGTTGAAAAGGTCATCGCCAGTGGCGGCAAGCTTGTGCAGCCAATCGGGGCGGATGCGCCTGAGATTACTGCCCGCTTCAGCGACCCGGCCGGAAACGTACTCGGCCTTTATCAACAACCTTCAAAGGAGTAGACATTGTGAAAGCAGGAAAATTTGAGCCCGCAAAAGATGTTGAAAGCTATCTGCGTGGCGTGCCAACCGCAGCTCGCGCTTCTCTCGAGAAGCTTCGCCAGACGATCAAGTCCGCGGTTCCCGAAGCGGTCGAAGTGATCAGTTACGGAATTCCGACATTCAAACTTGGCGGTCGCATGCTGGTTTCGTATGCGGCCTTTGCCGAGCATTGCAGTTTCTTCCCCGGCGCGGGTCCGGTCGACGAGCATCAGGACGAGTTGAAATCTTTCCAGACGTCAAAGGGAACAATTCGATTTACGGAGACGAAACCGCTGTCTGCGTCACTGGTAAAGAAGTTGGTCAAGACGCGAATCAGATTGAATGAAGAGTTGATGAAGAAGCGGGCTGCAAAGAAGAAGGCTGCGGCTCGTTAACGCGGACAAAATAGACTGGGGCGCAAGCGTCTCGCTTGCTCTTACGTCGGCGACCGAGAAGGTTGCGCTCCAGTCAAGCTCACTACGCTTAACGGGAGGACTCGATGCAATACGTTGACGGATTTGTTCTCGCGGTACCAAAAAAGAATCTGGCGATCTACCGCCGCATCTCCAGCAAGGCCGGCAAGGTCTGGCGAAAATATGGAGCCCTGCAGTATGTCGAGGCCGTCGGCGACGACCTGGATGTGAAGTTTGGCGTTTCCTTCAAGAAAATAGTGAAGCCCAAACGCGGCGAGACCGTGCTGTTTTCATGGATCGTTTTCAAGTCGCGGAAACATCGCGATCAGGTCAATGCCAAAGTCATGCAGGACCCGGACATGAAAAAGATAATGGAGAAAGGTCCATGCCCTTTCGATCTGAAACGGATGACCTACGGCGGATTCAAGTTTCTGGTTAACGCGTAACGTGGCACGCGCATCTTGCGCGTGAGTCTCACGGGCGGGACGCCCGTGCCACGGTAACTAGGGTCGTGGCGGCGCACCCGTGCGCGGGTTCTTCCGAACGTGGCACGCGCATCTTGCGCGTGAGTCTCACGGGCGGGACGCCCGTGCCACGGTAACTAGGGTCGCGGCGGCGCACCGGTGCGCGGGTTCTTGCGATTGAAATCAGCGATGAAGGCATCGGTTACATCTACCGCCGGGAGGGCCGTCAACATCGCCGGCAGCAGCTTGCTGAAATCGAGAGTCATCGTGATGCCGCGTTCACGCGCGAACTGATCCATGGCTTTGCCAATTTGATCTGAGAGTGGACCCGTCACTTCCTGATATTTTTTCGAGTAGTCCTCATCAAATCGCTGCTTCTTCATATTCCAGTCTTGTTGCAGACGTGAGCCCTCTTCCTGCTTGGCCTGGATTACTCGTGGATCGGGTTGGGGCGTCGCGCGTAGTCTGCGAATATCTTCGATGAGGGCATTGATCCGAGTTTGCAGGCTCACCAATTCCTGGTTCGCGGCTGCAAATTGCGGTTGGATTGATTTGACTGCGTCAATATATCGAAAGATTCCCTTTTTCTCATCCGCAAACACTGTCGTGTCGATCAAGGCAATGCGGCTTTGCGGAACCGGAACATCCGCGGCAGGCGCCGGCGTTTGAGTGGTCGCTGGTCTGACAGGCGTCGGCGCTGGTGTCGCAGCCGGCCTAGCCGGTGTGGGCGTGGGCGCCGGCCGGACCTGGGCCGCCACCTGCGCAACGCCGCCGGCGAGAATTAAAAAGAATAAAACCGCGGTGGTTCTGATTGTCATGCGCGCTCCTTATGTGCGAAAACCGCTTTCAGCAAAGCTTATGCTGAATCAGATTGGAAGTCAGCTTATCAGATGCACGTGCCGGGCAATATTTTGCCAAGGTGCAGGATGTATCGCAGACTGTCCAGTCTGCGAATCTTTCGCCTGAGGTGAAGCAGACTGGACAGTCTGCTTTACACGGGGGTGATCTAATTTCATTGAATAGTGTTTTTCTCTAGCCCAGGCGGTTTAGGCCTGGGTGACAAACAAGGAGAGTTATTAAAGCCCCATTAAAGGGGGGTTTTGAAACTAGCGCGTTTCGTTCCCCAGGCGTAAACGCCTGGGCTACGTAAAAGTCATTTGACTTAGGCCCCTACTCTTTACACCGACACTTGGACGAATGAAGCCTGCGTCCGTTAAGATGTGGGCGCTTTCGAATCCCCTAACAATAAGAGTTCCGGCAGGAGAAAATCCATGCTTAAAAAAATTATCCTTGGTATCGTCGTGATGCTGGTGGTGCTCATCGCCGTATGCCTGGTGCTGGTCATGATGCAGCCGGCTCACTATCAGGTCGAGCGATCCACCACCATTAATGCTCCGGCCGCGACAGTGTTTCCGCTGGTGAATGATTTCCACAAGTGGGATTCGTGGTCTCCCTGGGCGAAATTGGATCCGTCGATGAAGACAACTTATGAAGGCGCACCCGCCGGCGCCGGCGCATCGTATTCGTGGGTCGGCAACAGCCAGGTCGGCGAAGGAAAAATGACAATCACCGAGAGCCATCCCAGCGATCTGGTTAAGATCAAACTCGACTTCATCAAACCCTTTGCCGCCACGAATGCTACAGAATTTACTTTTACGCCCTCGGGCAATTCGACCAACGTCAAATGGACCATGGCCGGCGACAACAACTTCATCGGCAAAGCGTTCAGTCTGTTTATGAATATGGACAAGATGATTGGCGCTGATTTTGAAAAGGGTCTGGCGCAGATGAAGGCAACGGCTGAATCGGCGACAAGGTAGCCGGTACCGGTTCGTCCGGAGGAACAAAATGCAACGTGCCAAAGAAATCACCTATTTTCTGCTTCGTGTAGTCAGCGGTTTTCTGTTCATTCAGTCAGGTGGCGTGATTCTTTTCGGCTGGTTCGGCGGCATGCCGGGCGGCGCAAAAGTAAACCTGATAAGCCAGACTGGAATCGGTGGCATCCTTGAATTCTTTGGCGGCATACTGATTCTGGTTGGCCTTTTCACCCGGCCGGTGGCGTTCATCCTTTCGGGAATGATGGCCGTTGCCTATTGGCAATTTCACTTTCCGAATGGTCGCTGGCCGTTGCAGAACCAGGGGATGCCTGCCGTCTTGTTCTGCTTCATCTTTCTATACATGGCGGCCAAAGGCGCCGGCGCGTGGAGCCTCGACGCGCTGATTAGCAGCAGACGCAGCGCGTCGAAATAGATGGCGACTGCTTTGCCCCAAAAGTTCGTTAACAATTTCTCATTCGGGCTTTAGCCCGGTGAGCAGAGCGCGCCGAAATCACGAGGAACCGTTTCAAGGGGTTTCTCTCCGCGGCAGGTCACACAACTCGTCTCTGCTCAACGACATTTCCGTAGGCTCAGAATAAGAGCAAACCGTTAAAACGGTCCTGCCGCTTTCTCGATTCCAAGCGTCACCGGGCTGAAGCCGGTGTGAATGAGAAGCGTTTTCAACAAAGCCGATGATCATGAACCACGCGAGCTTGATTAAGTCCTCCATCTCAATTCTCGCTGTCGTCAGTTGCGCGATCATTTCTGCCTCGGCACAGGATGGAAAACCAAATCGCGCGCTTCTCTTACAACCTGACAGTTCGGAAATGAATAAGCGAGCTCCGGATGTTTCGCGCGTTCGCCTGGAAACCACCAAAGGCATCATCCGTCTGGAGATGAGGCGAGAGTGGGCGCCGCGCGGCGTCGATCGTTTCTACAATCTCGTGCGCAACGGTTATTACGACGACACTGCTATCTTTCGTGTGCGCGCCGGGTTGTGGGCTCAATTTGGCATCAACGGCGATCCGAAGATTGCCGGAGTTTGGCGAACTCGCAACATTCCCGACGATCCCCGGGTCCTTTCAAACGTGCGCGGCGCCGTGGCCTTCGCTTTCAAAGATCCCAATGGCCGCACGACGCAGGTGTTCATAAATCTGCGCGACAACTCTGCCTCGCACGACAAGGAACCCTTCGCGCCGATTGCGAAAGTGATTGAAGGAATGGAAGTCGCGGATGCGCTTTATTCTGATTACGGAGAACAGGCAGGGGGTGGAATTCGAGGCGGAAAGCAGGACCCTCTGTTTGCAGGCGGCAACGAATATCTGAAGAGTAATTATCCGCGTTTGGATTACATTATCAAAGCGACGATTGAGCGGTAAGAAGCCTGGTCGCAGCGGAGATCAGCTGCGTAGCGGCGTCAGAGTTAAGCCCAAGGTGAGGGTTTCCGAGCCTTGGGTAATGGTTCGGTGGATTCGTGCCGCGAAGCGGCGATAGCGAGTTTGTGAACAGGGCTTTGCTTATTACCTAATCGCTGCCGCCCCTTCGGGGCTCGATTAACTTAGGTGGCGTTGACCCAAGGTTCGCAAAGCCTCGCCTTGGGCTTAATTCTGACCGCTGCTACGCAGCTCGTTTGAAGGTTCACGTCTAATGTCGTTCATTTAAGTCCATGGAGGATTCTGATGAAGAAGGTCGCCCTCTTATTTGCTCTTACTCTCTTATTCGCAGCACAGTCATTTGCCCAAACCGATGATCTAAACCGGTGGCAACAGCAGGCCGGCAGCGTCACCATCACTCGCGATAATTGGGGCATCGCGCACGTGCACGGTAAGACTGACGCCGACGCTGTTTTCGGAATGATCTATGCGCAGGCCGAAGATGATTTCAATCGCGTCGAAACCAACTATATAAATTCGATGGGCCGTCTGGCCGAAGCCGAAGGCGAAAGAATGATTTGGCGCGATCTGCGCATGAAAATCTTCATCGACCCGGCGGACATGAAAGCAAAGTACGAAGCCAGTCCGGCCTGGCTCAAAACTCTGATGAATGCCTGGGCCGACGGTCTGAATTTTTATTTAGCCAAACATCCGGAGGTGAAGCCGCGCGTGATCAAGCGCTTCGAACCGTGGATGGCTTTGACTTTCAGCGAAGGCAGCATCGGCGGAGACATTGAATCGATCAATTTGAATCAATTGAGAGCTTTTTATGGCGGTGCTCAACCGACGCTCGTTACTGAGGCGGCAGCAAACGAAGAGTTCGAGCGCGAAGATGAGCCTACCGGATCGAACGGCATCGCCATCGCTCCGTCGAACACGACCGGCCGTCATTCCTTGCTGCTCATCAATCCACACACGTCCTTCTTTTTCAGATCCGAACTGCAGGCGACCAGCGATGAAGGTCTGAATGCTTACGGCGCTGCGACCTGGGGGCAATTCTTCGTCTACCAGGGGTTCAACGAGCATTGCGGGTGGATGCATACATCCAGCGCTGTCGATCAAATGGACGAATACCTGGAAACGATCGTGCAGAAGAATGGTCGTTCGTTCTATAAATATGGAAATGAAGAACGTCCGATCACCACTTCGATAATCAAAGTGCCTTACTGGACCCCGAGAGGTATGAGCGAACGGACCTTTACGGTTTATCGAACGCATCACGGTCCGATCGTTCGCGCGACCGTCGATGGCAAATGGGTAAGCATCCGTCTGATGCAGGAGCCAGTGAAGGCCCTGACTCAATCGTACAGCCGCACCAAAGCGACTGACTACAAATCGTTCAAGCAGACAATGGAACTGCACACGAATTCATCGAACAACACGATCTTTGCGGATTCGTCAGGCAACATCGCGTACTTTCACGGCAACTTCATTCCGCGCCGCGATCCTAAATTCGATTGGACCAGGCCCGTCGATGGCAGCGACCCGGCCACTGAATGGCAAGATCTCTTGTCAGTGGATGACTCTCCAAAGCTTTTGAATCCCGCGGTTGGTTGGCTTTACAACAGCAATAACTGGCCCTGGTCGGCCGCCGGAGAAAACAGTCCCAAACAGACGGACTATCCGAAGTATGTAGACAACGGAGTTGAGTCCGCGCGCGGCCTGCACGCGATCAAGGTCCTGAAAGACAAAAAGAATTTCACAGTCGACTCGCTGATCTCGGCGGCGTATGACAGTTATCTGACCTGGTTCGACCCGACGTTACCGCTGCTGTTCAAGGCCTGGGACGCGGCGCAGGAAGATGATCCGCTCAGAGCCGGCACCGCTGAACAGATTGCGCTGCTGCGCGCGTGGGACAAGCGCTGGTCGTCAGCTTCAGTGCCGACTTCGATCGCGGTTTACTGGGCTGATGATCTACAACGAACTTACGGCCCAGAGTCCAGACGCGCCAAGTTGCAATTGCACGAGTACATGGCTCGCTATTTGACGTCCGAGCAGCTTTTGAATTCGCTCGCTAACGCTACGAACAAACTTACGGCTGACTTTGGAACGTGGAAGAAACCCTGGGGCGAGATCAATCGTTTTCAGCGACTGACCGACGACATCGTGCATCCGTTCGCCGATGATGGGCCGAGCATTCCGGTTCCCTTCACTTCGGCGCTCTGGGGTTCTCTGGCATCGTTCGGCGCGCGCACGTACAAAACCTCGAAAAAAATGTACGGCACGAGCGGCAATAGTTTTGTTGCTGTGGTTGAGTTCGGACCGACCGTCCGAGCCAGGGCAGTGACCGCCGGAGGCGAGAGCGGCAATCCTTCGTCACCGCACTTCAACGATCAGGCTAAGCGTTACAGCACCGGTGACCTGCGCGAAGTTTATTTCTATCCGGCGCAACTCAAAGGTCACACCGAACGAACCTATCAACCGGGGAAATAAAAGTTAGCCACAGATGGACACAGATTCACACGGATAGCAAAACGATAAAGCAAGTCGTCTCCTGGATTAGCTTTGCGGAGCTTTGCGCCTTCGCGAGAACTGATTTTCGGCAACCGCTCCTTCGCGCCAAGTCGCAAAGACGCAAAGAAAGCAAAGTAGGAACCATCAGCAGAGTGGACTCGATTCACCTTCTGTCTTATCTGCGTAAATCCGCGTTAATCCGCGGCTAGTCTTTCTCTAGTTTATCTTTAACGTATCCGAAGCTGAGTTTGTATTGCCGGCTCGATCCGTACCAACGACGGTAATCGTGTAAAGGTGGCTGTTGTCTCCAACGTTCTTCGTTGCCGGCAAAGTCAGCGTGAACGAATAGTTCCCGTTCGTCTGCAAAGTGACCGGCCCGCTGGGCTGGGCCACTCCGTATTCGTCAAGCACGCTGAAATTTACTGCGCCTGAGGTCGCGACACCGCTGACCGTATCGGTAGCATGACCCGATACCGTGATCGTCACCGGGTTGGCACTCTTCGCGGCGCTGGCTGGGTTAACACTCGCCGTCACGCCGGGCGTGTTCGAGTCGATGTTGATTGCAACTGACTGCGTGTTTTCAGTGTTGGTGGCTTTGTCCACGCTCCAGAAGTTGATTGCGTGCGAGCCATTGCCGGATACGCTGAAGGCCGCTGTGTAGGTCTTCGTCGTTCCGCCATCAATTTTGTAGAAGGTCGTTTGCACTCCGGACAGATTGTCTGAAGCGGCCAGCGAAACCAGCACAGCGCTGCGATACCAGCCATTCGTGCCCGCTGTTCCGGAACCGCTAGCCAGGGTCAATGGAGCGCTGGCATCGATCTTGAAAGGCACGGTGCCAACTGCGGAGACGTTACCTGCCGCGTCAACACTCCAGTAATCGACCGCGTGATTTCCATCGCTGGAGATAGAAACGGGAGAGCTGTAGTTCAGTGTGGCGCCGCCGTCAATTCGATAGTAATTGTTCGCGACTCCGGAGAGGTTGTCCGAGGCCGTCATGCTGAACAGCACGGCGCCCTTGAAGAAACCATTACCACCAGCCGCGCCACTGATCGAATTCTGGGCAGTTGGAACCGTTGAATCAATTTTGATCGTAGCCGTCTGCTGCGTTTCGGTGTTACTGAGTTTGTCGTTGCTGTAGTAAATCACCTGATGCAGGCCGTCACCGCTGACAGTAAAAGGACTGCTATACACCATGGTTGGTCCGCCATCGACCCGGTACATCGTGAAGCCCACACCAACCTGGCTGTCCGAAGCGTTCAGGGAAACCTGCACCGCGCTTCGGTACCAACCGTTGGCGCCGGCCGTCCCGCTGGGCGAGAGTTGAGTTGTCGGAGCAGTGTTGTCGACTCTTACCGTCAGGGACTTTTGTGTCTCAGTATTGCCGGCCTGGTCCACGGTCCAGTAATTAAAGGTGTGCACGCCGCCGGTCGAAATGTTGACCACGCCGGTGTAGGTTTGAGTCGCCCCACCATCAAGTGTGTAGTAGGTGTTGGCAGTCCCTGACCCGCCGTCCGACGAGTTAATGTAAACCTGCACGGGACTCTGATACCAAACATCGTACCAACTTCCTTGAATCTGAGCTTGAGATGAAGGAGCGTCCACGTCGACTTTGATCAGGATCGAGTGATGTGATTCTGTGTTGCCGACGGCATCCGTACTCCAGTAGATGATTGTGTAGTATCCGGAATTGGAAAGTGTGAACGGCGCTGTGTACTCCTGCGTCGCTCCACCCTCAATGCTGTAGTAGGTGGTCGCCACTCCAGCCTGGTTATTGTCCGAAGCTGTCAATGTCACCATCGCCGAACTTGTGTACCAGCCGTTGTTGCCGTCAGTTCCGCTCGATGAAATCACGGTGGTCGGCGCCGTGACATCAACCTGAACCGTCAAAGACTGTTGATGTTCAATGTTACCGACAGCATCGACGCTCCAATAGTCAATTGAATGGATACCGCCGTCTGAGATGTTGAATGGACTCGCATAAGTTTGGGTCGCCCCACCGTCGATCGTGTAGAAGGTGTTGCCAACTCCTGACGCGTCGTCTGAGGCTGTCAGCGTAACTTGCGCCGGAGCCTGGTACCAGCCGTTAATTGAAGTGCCGCTTACACTCGCTGTGGTCGAAGGGCTGCCGACGTCAATCTTGAATATGATTGGATGCTGCGCCTCGACGTTGTTGGCCACATCCTGGCTCCAGTAAAGAACAGTATGCGTGCCCGTGGTGGAAATGGTGAATGGTCCCGAATACGTTTGTTGCAGTCCTCCATCAACGGCGTAGTAGCTCGAGCCTACCCCCGATACATTATCGGTTGCAGTAAGAGTCACCTGTACCGCAGTTGTATACCAGCCAAAAGGTCCGGCCGTCCCGGAAAGCGCGGCCTGAGTCACAGGAGCAGTCGCATCGATATTGATTGTGATCGTGTTTGGGCTCGCCGTGTTGCCGGCAAAGTCGGTGCTCCAGAACCTGACCGTGTGAGAGCCATCACCTGAAACAGTAAACGGGGACCCCATATAGGTCTTGACTGTTTCAGAATCGACTTGATAGGTGGTGGGTTGGACCCCTAGTCCCGAGACGCTGTCGCTAGCTGTCAGCGTAACCTGCACAGCTCCCCTGTAGTAGTTATTGTTGCCCGCCGGCCCCGACACCGAACTTTCAGTGACCGGTGCGTCCTTGTCGATATTGACGGGCGCCGACTTTTGAGTTTCCGTATTGCCGACGTTGTCCACGCTCCAGTAATTAACCTGGTGCGCAGCGCTTTCGTTAATCATGAACGGGCCGGAATAAGGTTGGGTCGGACCGCCATCCACTGTGTAGTAGGTCGCGGCCACGCCGGAGCGCGAGTCTGAAGGCGAGAGAGTCACCTGAACCGGGCTGGTCTTCCATCCGTTCCAGCCGTTCGTACCTGTTGTCGAGATATTAGTGGTCGGCGCGCTGCCATCCAATTTGAGCGTGAAGAAGTGTTGGCTTTCAGTGTGGCCGGCTTGATCCACACTCCAGTACACAATCTGGCGATTGCTGTCGCCAGAAACCATAAAAGGAGCTGAATAGGTTTGGACGTCCCCGGAATCAATCCGGTAGAAAGTGTTCGCCACACCCGACCCGGAGTCTGTAGCCGTCAAGGTCACCTCTGCCGGAGAAGCATAGAACCCGCTGCCGGCTGAGATTTGAGTGCTGGGCGCGTTCACATCAACATTAACTGCGATGGACTGCTGTGTTTCATTATTTGAGGCGAAGTCGAAACTCCAAAAATTAACGGTGTGACTGCCATCAGTTTGAATCACGAATGGCGAAGAATAATTTTGCGTCGTTCCGCCATCGATGGTGTAGGAAGTGCCGCGAATTCCCGAGAGGTTGTCTGCCCGCGTCAGCGTCACCTGCGCAGAGTTCTGGTACCAGGTGGTGACTCCGGGCACGACGGTCCCCGAAACTGCGCTGGTGGTTGTGGGAGAGGTCATGTCAATCTTCACTACCGGCGAAGTCAGCGTGGCGGTGTTACCGACCTGATCACTAACCGACACTTGCTGAGTCTGGTTAGCTCCTTCCGAGTTGAACTGCAGTGGACTTTCCGGATTAGCAAAAGCAGAACCCGAAGGATGAGCCACGGGGGTAAAAGGAAGCTGCACCGGCGTGTTGTTCCAACCAAAAGAGTTCGGCGCCGGAATCGGACTGTCCCAGGTTATGGTCGGGGAATTGTCTGACTCATAGGCGACCAGTGTGGTGCTGGTGGGAACCACCAGTATTCCCTCGCCTGCGGCAAACCCGGTTATCGGCTGCGAAGAATTCACTTCATCAACATAAGGAATGCTCGTTCCCGCGGTGGTCGACCAAACTTGATGACCAGTCGCCGCTTCGACCGCGAACAACTTTCCTGTGTTTGATCCGACATAGACATAATCATTAACGACGAGCACCGATGACTGCAGGGCTCCATCGCCGGTGAAACTCCAGTAAACCAAATTGCTATTGACGTTTCGACCTTCCAGAGTGCCATACGTTCCAAAAGTCCTGGGCCCATTCAAAAAGAAACCCATATTGCCTGAGAAAGCCGGGGCGCTCTTTGACATGAAGGTGTCGAATATCCCGCCCGTTTGACTGTCGTAGATCCAATCTGTATTGGAACCGGGGCTGCGAACGTACAGCCGGTTGTTGTACAACACCGGCACCCTGCCGCTGCCGCTGCCGCAGGCCACATAGTCTCTCCAGATTTGCGAGCCGTTCGCGGGATTGAGCTTATAGACATTTATGCAAAGATAAGAAAGATAGACACCCTCGGTAGTGACCGCCGGTGAACTGCTACCAGCATTGGCTAGCGGCACCGCCCAAAGCACGTTGCCGTTGTCAGCGCTGACCGCATACGCCGTGCCGCCATTACCTGTGCCACCGGCGTAGACTACACCCTGAAACACGGTAGGCGGCGAGGTGAAAGAAAATTGTCCGGGAAGTTGCTGGCTCCAAATCACACTGCCGGTCGAGCCGTCAAAGGCGGCCAACCGACCCTCACGGGTTAAGACAAAGACGCGGCCGTTTTCGTAACAAAGAGCCGACCAGAAATTCGGTCCTCCGAGATTAAGATTGATCGACCAGAGCATCGAACCATCGCCGGCATTCAAGGCAAAGAGTGTGGTCCCGGACGTTACTGGCGCGTTCTTAACCGTCACGAAAACTTTTCCGTCGGCGATCAATGGATAAGAGATGGGCCAGCCGAAGTTTACACTCCACTTTTGCTTGAGCGGGGGAATCAAACCCGGCGATGAACTCGAGCCCGTATGAGTTTCGTTAATTTGAAAATTGCGCGCCTGATCCTGGCCAACTTGAGCCTGAACCGAAAGTGAAATGAGCAGACAGATCAGCACAGAGAGGGATAGGGTGAGTTTTTTCATAGATTCTCCGGTCGCAAATAGTTTGCTTAGACTGAGGTAAACCGGGGCAGGTTTTTTTTAGAACAATCAGGACGTTGAGTTTTGAAAGATCGACATTTGCACCCTGGGAACCAGGCCTTGTTAGGAATGCCGCGGGTGAATAATAGACACGGGCGTCAAAAGAAGCAACGATTATTTTTTGAGCAGTTGCCGACTCAAATCAATGTCGATCGCCCGAACCGGCTTTGCCTAAAAAGTCAGGCCGAGCGACAGAGTGTGCCGCTCCTCCGGAGCTGGATTCCAGGGGCGGCGTGGTTCTACAAATACGTCGCGGCTACGCGGCTCGGAGCATTGGCTCTAAAGTTTTGAGGCAAGCCGCGCAAACCAAAGAATTTTCGAAGAAACTCATGTATCTTAAGGCTGTATTGTCTTTAAATCGGCCACTGAAAACTCGCCAAATTTTTCCATGATTGTTCACCTTATTGACGGCACCTACGAACTCTTCCGACATTTCTACGGTCTTCGCCGCTTTCACAAAACCGACCCGCCGTTTGGCGCAGTCTCCGGCGTGCTTCACATGACGGCGAAGATGATCGAGGACGGCGCGACCCACATCGGTGTCGCCACCGATCACATCATCGAGTCCTTCCGCAATGAACTGTGGCCGGGTTACAAAACCGGCGCCGGGATCGACCGCGCGCTGCTCGCACAGTTTCATCCACTCGAAGAGGCGCTGACGGCGATGGGCGTAGTGGTTTGGCCGATGGTCGAGTTTGAAGCTGACGACGCACTGGCCGCAGCAGCTCATCTCGCCGCAAAGAACAAGAAAGTGGAAAAGGTTTGCATCTGGACGCCTGACAAAGATCTCGCGCAATGTGTAGTCGGCGATCGCGTGGTGCAAATCGATCGCCGCAAAAACGAGATTCGCGATGCCGCCGCAGTTCGGATTAAGTTTGGCGTCGATCCTGAATTCATTGCTGACTACCTCGCGCTGGTCGGCGACGCCGCCGATGGTTATCCGGGAATAAAAGGATTGGGAGCAAAGACGGCCGCGTCGCTGATAAACCGATTCGGCCCGATTGAAGATTTCCCCGACGACGTTCTCAACGCAGACAATCGTAAACTCGCTTTGTTGTTTAAGACTCTGGCCACGCTGCGCGTCGATGCGCCCGTCAATAAGAAAATAGACGAAATCCGTTGGCAGGGACCCAACGGGGCTTTCGCGAAAGTGATGAAGAAGATCGGCGATGAGCGACTCCCATTGCGCGTTCGCAAGTTGACGGCTCGGACCGGAATTTGATGAAAGTGATCTAGGCGGACCGCGGCTATGCCGCAGCAACAGTGCGGTAAGGCTTTGCCTTACCGGAAGGTCGGTTTGTTTACTTTTCCGGGCGAGGCTGAGCCTCGCCCGAATTCTCAACAATGTGATCATCGGAAAGCCAAAGGCTTTCCGCAGTGAGCGGCGGCGTAGCCGCGTTCCAATTGCATTCCCTCCCACTCGCAATTTCTTAACAACAATTTACATTTCAGACGTTCCGGCAAATAACGAATCGCTACTGATGCTGTTATTATGTCCGGCGAACCAAAGTCTTGCACAAAAAAGCGAAAGAGCTTGAGAATCAGGCGACATCATCAGCAGGCTGGCAGCCTGCTGTACACTTTTTGCGCAAAGCTGGCGCAATACTAATCGCAGTAAACAGATGCTGCTGTTTCAATCCAATATTTCTCAATCTTTCCAGTCGCCATTCGTGCGCGTGCTTCTAGGCGCGATTGCGATAGCGCTCCTTTACGTTTTTTACAAAGAAGTTCGGAAGATTCCGGCAAAGCTTTTCACGCTGATGATCACGGCGTTCGTCGACATGGTCGGCTTGCTGATGATCATTCCGCTCATGCCGTTTTATGTGAAGACGCTCGGCGGTTCCGGAATCCAGGTACTGGGTTTTCATGTAGGGATCGGAACGATCTCCGGCGTTATCGTCGCCGCGTTCACCGTCGCCCAACTTTTGAGCGCGCCGATGTGGGGACGTTTTTCAGATCGCGTCGGACGCCGGCCCACGCTCTTGATCGCGCTTGGGGCAGCCGGCATTTCGTATCTGGTTTTCGGCTTCGCGACCTCGCTTTGGGTTTTGTTTCTTTCGCGCATCGTCCAGGGCGCCGGAGGCGGAACTGTCGGCGTGATCCAAGCCTATGTTGCTGATACCACCGATCCAAAGGATCGCGCGCGGGCGCTTGGATGGCTGTCGGCGACTACTAATCTCGGCGTCGCTTTAGGGCCGGTGCTCGGGTCGTTAGCAATCGCGATCGGCAAGCGCGACATCATTCCGGGTCACGCGTCACTTCAGATGGGCCATGCCGCGCCGGGAATAATGGCCGCCGCGTTGTGCGGTCTTAATATGATTTTCGCCTGGCGTTACTTGTCTGAATCGCGGGACGCAGAAGTGCACGCGGCCACCGACGCACCGCCACGAAAGTCGCGCACGGCTGCCTGGTCCATCATTGCAAATTCAAGTGAGCCTTCCTCGCGATTGATTTGGATCTACGCGATCGCCATCGGCGCTTTTCAGGGAAGCTTCTCGGTGCTCGCGCTGTTTTTGAACGCGCGTTTTCAGGTGACCGAACTGACCATCGGTTATTTCTTCATGTACACCGGGGCGATTTCAGTTTTTGCGCGCGTGCTACTGTTGGGCCGAATGGTTGATTGGTTGGGCGAAGCAAGGCTCTCGCGTTTGGGTTTGATCCTGCTTTCACTCGGCGTTGTCGGAATGCCGCTGTCAAACAACCTGGGGACGCTGGCGATTGCGGTCGCGCTGATTCCGCTCGGCACCGCATTCACATTTCCGTGCGTCACTGCGCTTTTGTCCCGGGTCATCAATCCGCGCGAGCGCGGTCTCTACATGGGCATGCAGCAGACTTACGGCGGCGTTGCTCGCATCATCGCGCCCTTGTTTTATGGCTGGGCGTTCGATTCACTCGGCGTGTCGTCGCCTTACTATTTCTCTTCAGCGATTATCGCCGCCACGATCTTGCTGGGATTCGGCCTGGATAAATACGCTCGGCCTGAGCGAGCCAACAATGCCGACCTGATTGGTCCGCTGGTTAGTCCGGATGTCAGCGCCGCTGACGACATGCCTCAGGAAGAAAAAGCCCGACCTGCCGCTGCATTTCGATCTCAAACGTAAAGATTCAATAAGGTAGCCAGGATTACCCGGTCGCTACCGCTCCCGGTTGTGACTTCATCTATTGATATGGATCAGCATCCAGATCAATGTATGCAACCTTTCTCGCGCTTCAACCACTTACTTCACGACAAAGTAAAGGGACTGACTTGTCACGATGTTGAAGCACAAATCCAAAGCCTCAGCTCGTCTTCTGTTTTTATTTTGCGCAGTCGCATGCGTTTCGAAGCCTCTGTTCGCCCAAGCCAGTGGCGATCAGGCGATCACCCAGTTGAGTGTTTTGGGCGTGGTCACAGATCTCAAGCGTGATGCGCGCGAGGTAATAGTGACCACCGCCGCCGGCAGCAAAGTCACGGTGACGCTCAGCGACAGCACCGTGTTCATGCGCATACCGCCCGGTGAAAAAACCAAAGACAAGTTCATCAAAATCACCGCCAACGATTTCACCGTCGGCGACAGCGTCTTCGCGCGGGGCAGAATTTCCGAAGATCGAAAGGCGATGCCCGCGCGCGAGTTCTATGTGATGAGCAAAGGCGAAATTGCGGACAAGAAGGATCGCGAACGAGAAGCCTGGCGCACTCGCGGGATCGCCGGAACCGTCAGCGCGCTCAAGCCTGAGGCCAACGAGATCACCATCGACGCGCGCACCGCCGAAGGACCCAAACCAATCGTGATTGCTGCCAGCGCCGGGACCAAATACCGGCGCTACGCTCCGAACTCAGTGCGGTTCAGCGATGCCAAACCGGGCTCTTTCACAGACCTGGTCGTTGGCGATCAAGTCCGCGCGCTGGGAACTAAAAGCTCAGATGGCGCGCGGTTCACACCTGATGAAATCGTTTCCGGATCATTTCAGACACTCACCGGCACTATCAGCGAGATCGACGCCAACAAAAGCGAGGTGAAGATTTCCGATCAATCGAGTCATCAGCCGGTCACGGTGGTTGTCAGCAAAGATTCGACGCTGCGCCGGCTCACGCCGGAGTTGTTGGCCGCATTGACGCCGGGCAAACCGGCCGAGCCCAACCCGCCGGCGCCGGCGGCGTCCACTCCAGCCAAGGCCAGTGGAGATCTGCAGGAGATGTTTGATCAGTTGCCAACTTTTACTCTGGCCGAACTTAAGGTTGGCGACGCGATCTTGATTTCCAGCACCAAAAGCGACGACGCGACGCGAGTTACCGCCATCGCTGTGGTAAGCGGCGTCGGCCCGCTCTTGCAAAGTGCTCAAGGCGACCGCCGCAAAGCTGTGGCGCTGGGAGCAATGAGTCTCGGCGGACCATAGCGGATGCGTTTTCTTTACGTAGCCCAGGGTTTACCCCTGGGAATTGAAGGCGGTTTAGTTTTCAAAAGCCCCATTTATGGGGCTTCAAATAGCGCCGCCTGTCGCTGACCCAGGCGTGAACGCCTGGGCTAGAGAAAAAGTCAAAATGAGACCAGGTCACGACATGAGTCCTTTTCTCCAAGAGACAATCATGAGCAACAAAATTCTGATTGCATTCCTCGTTTTGCTGGCGCTCTCTTCATTCACCATTGCGCAGCAACGCACCGGTTCACTTAGTGGACAAGTGACCGATGAGCTGGGCGCTCTGGTGGTCGGCGCCACTGTCACCGTCATCTCATCGGACAACTCTGAGAAGAACGCAGTCACGGGTAATGAAGGAACGTATACCTTCAATTCGCTCGCCCCGGGACGATATACGTTGAAAGTCGTATCCTCTGGTTTCAGCAACTACGCAAACAGCGAGGTCGAGGTTAAGAGCGCTGCGCGCAACCGGCACGATGTCCGTATGGCAATCGCGGTCGCCAGAGAGGTCGTGACCGTGGACGACGGCCGCCGTCTGAATACGGATTCCGAAAACAACGCCGATGCTGTCGTCCTGCGTGGTTCAGACATTGACGTGCTGCCGGACGATCCCGACGCCCTGGCCGCTGCTGCCCAGGCGATGGCCGGACCGTCCGCGGGACCTAACGGCGCCCAGATCTTCATCGACGGCTTTACCGGCGGGCGAATGCCGCCCAAAGAATCGATTCGCGAAGTGCGAATCAATCAGAACCCTTTCAACGCCGAAAACAGCAACATCGGATTCGGTCGCATCGACATCCTGACTAAGCCGGGGATGGACAAACTGCGGGTCAGCACTTTCTATAATTTCGGTGACGAGAGTTTGAACTCGCGCAATCCGTTTGCGCTGCGCCGCCAACCATTCCAGATTCGTTACTATGGCGGCAGCATTAGTGGTCCGGTGATCGCGAAGAAGTCGTCCTTCTTCTTCGACTTTCAAAGGCGCCTGATCGATGACAACGCGATCGTCAATGCAACTGTGCTAACGCCTTCGCTCAACCCGTTTCCGTTCCGCCTCGGCGTGCCGGTGCCGAATGAAAACTTCTCGCTCAGCCCGCGTTTCGACTACCAATTGGGCACGAACCATACTTTGGTCCTGCGCTATTCATATTCGCGCTTTCAAGCAGAGAACCTCGGCGTCTCGGATTTTTCTTTGCCGAGCCGCGCGTTTGATCGCGCCACCACTGAACAGACGTTCCAGCTCACTGAGACCGCGATCCTGAGTCCGAAGATGCTGAACGAAACCCGATTTCAATACATCAGGAATCGCAATCGACAGGAAGGCAGCACCGTGCCGACGGTAGTCGTGCAGGATTCATTCATCCAGGGCGGTTCGCAAATCGGCCTCGCGCACAACGAACAGGATTCCTTTGAATTGCAAAACTATTCGACGCGCACTTCCGGAACCCACGTGCTGCGGTTCGGCGGGCGTGTGCGTCATGTGCGCCTCAACGATTTCTCGCCGACTAACTTCGGCGGCACGTTTACTTTCTCCGGCGGGTTCGCACCGCTGCTTAACGACAATAACCAAATTGTGCAGGATAACACTGGCAATCCGGTCTTGATTTCCATCACCAGTCTTGAGCGCTATCGTCGTACGCTCCTGTTCCAGGGACGTGCCGACATGCGTTTGCTCGGCGGCGGCGCGACACAGTTTTCGATCGCCGGTGGAAATCCCGAAGCGGGAGTGGGCCAAACCGAACTCGGTTTCTTTGTGCAGGACGAATGGCGCATCCGGCCGAACCTGACCTTTACCGCGGGCCTGCGTTACGAGTATCAAACGAATATCAGCAGCACGATGAACTTCGCGCCGCGGCTTTTCTTTGCCTGGGCGCCGGGTGGCACCAGCGTCGGCTCAGGTCCGGGCGCGCCATCGAACTCTTCGCAACCAAAGCTGGTCATTCGCGGCGGCATCGGCATGTTCTATGACCGCCTCGGTGAACGAGCAACCTTGCTCGCAAATCGTTTCAATGGAGAGACCCAGAATGATTATCGCGTGGCCAATCCAGCCGTACTCGATCTGTCGACGTTCGCTCTGGACGGCACCGTGACGAACGTTCCGTCGGCCGACATTCTCGGCGCGTTCTCCGCGCCGCAAATTGTCAGGCAGATTGCTCCGGATTTTCGCGCGCCGACTTTTGTCATGACGGCCATCAACATCGAACGCCAGTTGCCATACAAATTCACCTTCTACCTGGTCGGCTTTAATTATCGAGGCAAACATCTGCTCAGGCTGCGCAATATCAATGCGCCAATTCCGGGGACTTACAATGCGGCCAATCCCGCCGCGGCGATCCGGCCCAATGGCAACATTGGCGATATTTATTATTACGAGTCGGCGGCCCGCTTTAATGACTATCGAATGTTCGGCGGATTGCGAAGGCAAATGAGCAAAGGCTTTTCGCTGTTCGTGAATTTCGGGACGGGCAGAGGCAAGACCGACACGGATTGCATCTTTGCCTCAATCGGCAATTGCTTTCCGGCAAATTCTTATGACGCCACCAGTGAATACTCGCGGGTTGGATTCATTCCGAGCTTCAACTTTTTCACCGGCGGCACGATCATTCTGCCGAAGCTAAAAATCAATTTGAATCCTTTCATAGTCATCTCCAGCGGCCGTCCATTCAATATCGTGACCGGCCGCGACACCAACGGCGACGGCCTTTTCACCGAACGACCGGCCTTCGCGACGAACCAGACTGACACGGCCAATCTGAAACGCACGAAGTTCGGCGACTTTGATTTGAATCCAGCGCCGGGCCAGGCTCTGATTCCCAGAAATTACGGAATTGGGCCCAGCTTCTTCTCGGTGAATATAGGTATCAGCCGGGCGATAGCTTTCGGTGAAGTGCCGGCCGCAGCTAACCCTGGTCCAGCACAACCTGCCGGCGCTAAACCGGCGGCCGTGGCCTCGGCCCAACCTGAAGCGAGCAAAGCCGCGAAGCCGGGGAAGGCGCCCTCCGGTCCGACGCCCGAGAAGCGTTACACACTTACTTTCTCGGTGAACATTCAGAACCTGCTGAACAGTACCAACCTGAATCAGCCGGTTGGCAATTTGAGTTCGCCGCAATTTGGTTTATCTACGGGCACTAACGGCAGTTTTGGTTTTGGTCCGAGCGGAAGCGCCGCCGCCGGTAATCGGAAGATACAGGGCCAGATTCGCTTTTCGTTTTAGTGAAGTGCGCGACTTTTACGTAGCCCAGGCTACGCCTGGGAATAATTGGAAGGGCGATTATTTTCAAAAGCCCCATTAATGGGGCTTCACCGCCACCTGGTGCTACTGACCCAGGCGTAAACGCCTGGGCTACAAAAAACGTCGCGCTGAAATTAGTTTGTTGTACTCGATCCCGCCTGGTTCCAAACCGGCGGCCTCACGCCCAGCAAATGCTTCACAAAGAAATCGTATCGTTTGTGATCGCCGTAAGCTGCATACTGATCGCCGCGCGCCGCTGGATGGTTCGCGCCGGGCACGACCAGCAAATCAAAATCCTTGTTATGTTTTATCAACTGATGCACGACCTGCATCGTCGAAGAAGGATCTACATTCGTATCCATCTCTCCAACCACCAACAGCAAATTGCCCTGCAAGCGGTAAGCATTGTCCACGTTTGACGACGCAGCGTACTGCGGACCGATCGGCCAGCCCATCCATTGTTCGTTCCACCAGATTTTATCCATCCGATTGTCGTGACAGCCGGCGTACGAAACGGCGGCTTTGTAGAACTCGGGATGAAACAGCAGACCGCCCAAAGCATTCTGCCCGCCGGCTGAACCGCCGTAAATTCCCACGCGCGTGATGTCATACCACGGATATTTCCTGGCCACCGCTTTGTGCCAAAGAATTCGATCCGCAAAGCCGGCGTCGCCGAGATTCTTCCAGGCCACGTCGTGAAAGGCCTTGGATCGATTCGAAGTTCCCATGCCGTCGATCTGCACGACGATGAAACCAATGTCAGCCTGGGCCATCATCGACGAGTAGGTGAGAAATGATTTCGGCACGAAAGAGCCCTGCGGTCCGGCGTAAATGTTTTCAATCACCGGATACGTCTTTGACGAATCGAAGTTGGACGGACGAATGATGATGCCCCAAATGTCGGTCTTACCGTCGCGGGCCTTCGCGTTAAAAACTTCCGGCGCGCGCCAGGTTGTTTTAGCCAGTTCACTGATGTCGCCTTTTTCGACGGTTGCAACTACAGAGTTCTCCTTTCGTAATTCCAAAACCGGAGCCAAATCCACGCGTGAATAGTTGTCTACAAAGAACTGTCCATCCGATGAATACGCGCCGTTGTGATTAGCATCCGCCTCAGTCAGTTTCGTCATCCCTGAGCCATCAAAGTTAATCCGATAGTAGTAAGCAAAGTACGGGTCCTTGCCGGGATACATTCCGCCCGCGCTGAACCAGATCTGTCGCCTTGCTTCGTCGACGCGCTGGACGCCGCGCACAACCCATTCGCCTTTGGTGATTTTGTTTTTGACCGCGCCGGTGGCGCCGTCGTAAAGATAGAGGTGGCTCCAGCCGTCGCGCTCAGACATCCAGATTACTTCTTTGCCGTCGTTAACATCGTAACGGTAACGACGACCTGCGTCAGCGAGACTTCCATTCGCAGGCCGGTAACTGAAAAACGTTTTGGGCTCGTCAGAGATTAGCGCGCGGGCTTTGCCTGTCCCATCAACTTCGATGACGCGATAAACCTGATGGCCTCTCTGATTGTATTCAAAAAAGAAAGCGCGGCTGTCTTTGCGCCAGGCCGGATCTGTCAACTCGTATGGATTGGGGAAGAGCGAATTGTCGATGTTGATTTGCTTCTTCGCAATAACGTCGAAGAGCACCGGCTGTTCGAGCTCGAGCACATCGCCCGGCTTGGCATAAACGATTGACGTGTACTTGGGCTGAATCTGATCTTCGGGCGATGATTCGATGTAGTGCACTTCTCGTTTGTAACCGGGCCTGACGCGATAGACTGCGACCCTGGTCGAATCAGGCGACCAAGTAATCGAACGCGGCTCATAGTAATTCCCTTCCGATCCGTCCGTGCTGAAAATCACCGGGCCGCGCGATCCGTTTGCGCGAATCTGCACGTTGTAGTTATTGATTGACGCTTCCCACTTGCCGTCCGGCGACAGAAACGGACCTTGCGGCCGGGCGCGCGCGGGAGGATCGACCTTTGTGCAGGTTGAATCGGCGACGACACAGCGGACTGACGTACCATCCACCGTCGCAAAAAATGTCGCTGCGGTGTTGTCGAATCTGAGAGCCGCCAACTGCAAATCGTTCGCCTTCAAAGTTGAAGAGCCCAGCAACTTCGAAAGCGCCGCCGCGATCTTCGCATGATCGAACGCAGTGTGTTTCTGCATCGTGTCGGCATCGTAGATTAGATACTCATAAGTTCCTTTTGAAAGCTTCCGATACCAGAACCGATGCGTGTTTCCAATCCAGGTCGCCGCTCCGGCGATATCGACTGCCGCTGATTCGTACCTGGCTTTGAGACCGTTGGCGCGTTCGTAATCGGCTGGCGTACCTTGGGCGTAGGCGTTAAGCGTGGATCCAAGAATCGCGACAAGCGTGGCAAACAGAATCGATCGTTGCTTCATAACTTTCAGACTGACCTCCGACGCGAAGTCATTAACGCATTGTTTGGATTTTGGCAAGCATTTAGGTGAAGCGCCCCCGATGCATTTATGCCGGGAGCGCACTGCTAAACGTGCATCAAGACGCCATAACACATTGCTTGACAGCCCCGATCATCGATAGTAGGATTCGCCCGCCACACATACTCGTGATGGGTCCTCGCACTCATCCTTATGAAAGGACCAAGAGGTTCCCTGTGACGCTTGTTCGCGAACGAAGTACTCGCGTTCTCAAATGAGAACCCGAACCTTCTAGAGCGAATATCGTGATCGTCTTTTTCGCAGGTAAGCAGTAGCGATAAATCCCCTAACTCCAAAACGGAGTCTCATCGCCAAACTTTAGTTCAGCTCAGCCATTTCGCGGGAACCGCTAAAGCGATCTGTCTAACTCTTCAGACAGTCGGTTCCAGGAAGCCGAAGGAGGCAAATTCCCATGGATGACCAAGAGACAAGTCTCAATAATTCGAGCACCCGTCCGCCCTGGCCTTCAGTCGAGCGACAACTTGCCGAGGCCAAGGCCCCCGCCGGCAGCGCACTGGAGGCTTTGATTCTAGCCAACCAGGACTTCGGGATGCTCCAGCCCGAGGAGGCAAACGATAATTTCGATATTCCACCCTGGTTGCGGGTTTACTGGCGCAAGGCGCATCCCGAACTGCAACACCCGACCAAGAATCCCGGCGCTGGTTATCCCGAGGCGATGGAAGCTCTTCTCGCGTGGATGATCAGGCACCCTGATTTACCGTGGCGTGATGAAAACACGCCGCCGATGAAAGGAGGCATGTGATGGCTGACTTTCGTATCTCGGGAGCGTCGGGCAACTCTCGAACTGAGTGCGACATTCGTCTCAATTACGGCGACCCGAGCAAAATTATCGCCGCTTCGAACGACTTCGGCAGCGGAGTTGAGTCCATGTACTTCTCGACCAATGGCGGAGCCACCTGGAATAACTCAGCCACAAACCTGCCGTTAACGGGCGCCGATGTGGCCCAGTCTGATCCTGCCGTCGACTGGACTTCGGATGGGACTGCCTGGGCTCTGTGTATTGGCATCGCCGGAGCACCTTGGCGCTTGCGCGCGTACAAGTCCACCGATTCCGGCAACAATTGGGCATTAGACGCGACAATTTCGGGCGCCCAGACGGCCACTGATCGAGAGATTCTTTGGGTGGATCACAGTCCGACTTCGCCTTTTAAGGACCAGATTTATGCCACCTGGCATAACGGTACTCCGGTCTTCTTCGCACGCCGCACGGCCGGGGCCGGGGGCGCCTGGCAACCGGCGATTCAACTCAGCGGCGCCGAGACCACGGTGATGGGTATCGGCGGTGACATCAAGACCAACAGCTTCGGCGATCTTTATGTCTTCTGGCCGGACGCCGACGGCAGCGGAAATCTGATTGTCACGAAGTCAGCTAACGGCGGGCAGAACTTTGGCGCGCCAGTGATTATTGCGAATGTTTTTGCCTCGACCAGAGTGCTCTCAATTCCGGCAGACAACGGCCGCGGCGCGCGCGTCTACCTGTCGGGCGGCGCTTATCGAACTGCGACCAAGGATCTCGTCTACGCTGTCTGGTCGGACTTAACCGGAGTGGCGGGATGCAATACGGGCGGAGGTCCAGGCGGCAACGCTGCTTCAGCCTGCAAGACGAGGGTCTGGTTCTCACGCTCGACCAACGGCGGCGCGAACTGGTCGGCGCCGGTGATGATAAACAACCAGGCGTCGCTGAACGATCAGTTTCACTCGAAGCTGTGCGTGGACGAAAGCAACGGCAACATCATGGTCGTGTACCGCGACACGGTCAACGATACCAACCGGTTGCAAGCTGACATTTGGATGCAACAGTCCACCGACGACGGTGCGTCCTGGAGCACTGCCGTGCAAGTGAACTCGAATCCGAGCGATGAAACCGTCGCCGGCGCGGACCCGAACCAATATGGTGACTACGACGGTTTAACCGGTTTCGCCGGAAACTTTTTACCGTGCTGGACTGACAGCCGCAACGGTACTCCCGAAGAAATCTGGGCGGCGCAACTGACGCTAATTCAGAAACGATGTTTCTTCATTGTCGACAAAAGTTCGTACGGCCAGGACGAAGTTCAAGCCATGCTGATGACCGGCAGCGGCACCGTAAACAACGCCTTCAGTGTCGTCATCGAGGGTTTCACGGCGGCGGAACTCGGCATCACGGCCGGCGATCTGGTTGGCCCGCCGGGAAACAACCCGACGCTGACTTCGATGCCCGCGGTTGTTGACATGACGATTGGTCAACCGACCTCGCTGCTCGCCGAAGATCCTTCGCTGCCGGCCACACCTCAGCGCTTCACCTGGTTCTATCCGATCACCTTCACCAGCGCCAATGGGTTTACGGCGCCGCTCATCAACGTGACCCTGAACGCGACCAAGTCAACGGTTAACGGCAGCGCGCAGCTCCAACTCGTTCAGCAGCCGAATCCGTACGAGTTGGACGGTGCAACCACCTGGCTCAGCACCGATCTGCGCGTCTTTCAGATCAAAGAAGGCGAGTCGAAATTTAATGCTAACGTCGGCGGAGACTCGCCGGCCGACGCGATCAACTTTCTCACGCAAGTTCTGACCAACCTGAATCCCGGCGGCAACAGCGGTGGGCAGACTTTCGAAGCCAACCTCGACGCGAACGCCACGAACGTGGCGCTCTATCAGTTCGACACCGACGGGACCACCGGCGTCTTCAACTTCGCCATTGCCAAGGTTCGGTATCAGGCGCTGGTGCAGGACGCCCAGTCGGTGAGGGTTTTCTTCCGGCTTTGCCCGGCGCTGACGGTCGCGCTCGACTATGACGGCAACGATCCCACGCCCGCGACGGCGCACGCGGTCGGCAACGTCTACCGGCGTTACACCGACGGCGTTCAGTACGGTCAAGCGACGGCGCTGATCGGAAGGATCAACAACAACATCCTGACAATTCCCTGCTTCGCGACCTTGCGGACCAGCGGAGACATGACAGGTTTCAACGACGCACCCAACGTCAAAACGATTGTCCACAATCCGAGCGGCGCCGAAGTCGATTACTATTTTGGTTGTTGGCTGGATACCAATCAGCCCGGCGACACCTGGTACCCGCTCAATCCGACTAACGACGGCCCCTTTGGCGGCGGCTTGAAATCGATTCTCGAGTTGGTCCGCAACCAGCATCAATGCCTGCTCGCCGAGATCGTTTTTGATCCCGAACCGATTTCCAACGGCGCCACGCCGGGCACCTCGGACAAGCTCGCGCAACGCAACCTGTCCCTGGTCGCTTCGGCAAATCCGGGCGACGAAGCATCTCGCCGAATCCCCAACACGTTCGAACTGAGGCCGACGCCTTTCACCGGTTTTGATCAGTGCGACGAACTTATGATTCTGTGGGGGAATACGCCGGCCGGAAGCGAAGCCCAAATCTATCTGCCGGCGGTCAGCGCGGATGAAATCATCGAGATGGCCCGCAAGAAATACATCTCGGCGAAACTGACTCGGGTTGACGATCACACGGTCGCCTGTCCGTCAGGCAGCATAACTTACATTCCAATTCCGCCGGGTTCGAACATGAATAACCCGGGACTGCTCACCGTTAGTTTGCCCGAGGGAGTGAAGCGAGGCGAACATTTCAACATCGTGGTCCGGCAATTCACCCGGGCGACCGCCCAACAGATTCCAGGGTTTGTCGAGGGGGCGTCGGTGTCGACGTCACTCGACTGGAAGAAGATTCGCGGAACTTTCCAGGTCTCAATTCCCGTCAGCACCAAAGCGGCGATGCTGGAACCCGAAGAACGCCTGCTGTCGATCATGCGATGGATCATCAAATCGATTCCGCAATCCGACCGCTGGTATCCGGTGTTCCGGCGCTATGTGGACGAGATCGTCGATCGCGTCGAAGGCCTGGGCGGTGATCCCAACACAATCCTGCCGTCGCCTACCGGTGACGGTAAGTCAAAGACAGACGACACCACGTGTGAAAAGATCAAATGGCTGGTACCGCTGATCGTGGCCCCGGTGTTGGTATTAATTGCGCTGGCTCCGCTGATGCTTTCGGCGCCGGTGGCGGCAGCCGGTTTGGTCCTGCTGCTGGCTGTCGTCTTCTTCTGGTATTGGCATTGCAAACCTTCGCTCTGCCGTTTGCTGTGCGCGCTCATCGCCGGCGTCAGCGTCGCGTATCTAATTCTCGGAGTCATCGTCTTATTTGGCTACCGAAGTCTGAGCGCGTTTCTGATCCTGGCGCTGCTCGGCGTCCTGAACGGCGTGCTGCTGATTATCGCCGCGCTGCTGGGTTGCTGTCGTGATTGTAAGGAAAAAAAGAAAGGCAGGTGAGAAATCAAGCGTTAGCGCTCGGGTGAAGCGGTAGCGTTCTGAGCAACGGCGATGTCGATCGCGGCCGATTCGTACCTTGCTTTGAGGCAATTGGCGCGTTCGTAGTCAGCCGTGGCGCTCTGGGCATTAGCCCGTTGAGAGAAGCAGAGAAACCCACATCAACGGTTTCGATTTTCGCTGTCTCGTAAGTTCACCAACCTTTGAGTCGGTCTGATCGGATTGACTAATTCAAAACACGCAAGGGCGGTTCAGCAGCCGGCGCATTCTAACTTAAGCAGGTAGATACGCCGAAAGCTTGATCAAATGTTTCGATGAGATTGCAGCCCTCACGAAGCCATCCGCTCCAGTTTTGCCGGTTGATTTATTGTCAATCCAGTCCCGGTTTTCCTCCACAGTCAGTGACTGGGGTACGAAGGCGGCGCCGCCTTGCATACGATTGAGTCCGGTCAGTCGACTAAGCCAGTCTATCTGGGAGCAAAGTACTCAAAGTAAACCAGAATACAAATCAAAACGTTTCCGCTGCCTATCGCACAGGCCGCGAGCATCGTTCCCGAAACTTTTTCAACAAAACGCATTATCTTGATCATTGAACCTCTCCTTTTCTGGATGAAAGCGCCTTTCAGAAGTCGCCTGCGCAAAGGCGCGCAGCGTTTTTTTTGCGCCTCTTAATTAATAAGTCAGTACTAATCAGGAAAAGTTAGTAGGCGTGCCCGGTTCGGGCGTAGATGGCGAGTCAGTCTGCTCGACTGTCAAAAAAGCCGAAAGGTGAGTTTCGGCTTCCAGGTGAAAAGTTCCGATGGGCTTTTGTTCTAACGCTGGGAATCGATGGCCGGGCTTAGTTAATCATCCTCGGCGCTGACGAGGATCATTTCCTTCAAAGAATCGTCCAGATCATGCTCAAGAGTGTCTCTCAGCAACCGCACGAAACTGGCTCGGCCCTGGACTTCGCGATTTTTCAGGGTCTCTAACCGGCTATGAATTCGCTCGCCGATTTCTGCCTGAGAGAGATATTCCAAACACTGATCATTAATTGAGAAGACCGTAATTGCTTTTCTGATCTTGCGTGCGCCGGTTTTCAACTGATCGGCCGTTCTAGTGATATTACCTTCGCAGAGTTCGGAGTAAGCAAAGCGAGCAATCCACTCTTCGTACTCTTCGCTCATGTCTCCGAGAGTGAGACCGGATGATATTTCCCGGCGCAGGCGATCGATACTCATGCAATAGGTCTGCGATTGAGCCTTCGGCATCAAACGTCGGGCCTGTTTGAGCCGGTCCTCGAGCAGCGTGAGCGATCCACGAAGGTAATCGCGATCCGCCGCCACCAGCCGACACTGCGCAGCGTTCAGGCTCCGCTGCGCTCCGGCCAGATCAACCTCGGGTAATTCGAGCAAAGCATGGCCTTCCCTGATGTAGGCGCGGGCAATCGCGCGGCGGTTTTCAGTTTCTTCAGCATACTTGACCGCTTCCCTCGCCAGCTTCAAGGCTTCCTCCACGTCCTTGTAGCTAACGCCGCGCTCCAGAACCAGTTGCGATTGAATAATCCTGGCGTTGGCGACTCCAATCTTGTTGCCGCTTTCAATCGAATAAGCGAACGCTGCGGCGGCAGCTTTTTCGGCCTTGTCAAAGTCCGACCTATCAAAGAACAACAGCGCCAGTAAACTATGCAAACCGCTGAGTCCGGACGAATGCCGGTTCCGCGCGAGTTCATAGATGTTTCGCGCCTGGGTGATCATGTCAAATGCTTTTTGTTGCAGCCTCTCTACTTCTACCGCGGTTTCTTTTCGTATCGCCTTAGCAACTCTCTGGCTGCCGAGATCCCGCGCCATCAATCTATAAACAAAGGCTGCATTCAGGTGCGTACGCGCGAGGTTCCGATGACTCGGATCGTGTTTTTTGTAAATCAGGATGGCCTCTGAATAACAGTCCAGGGCGTCAGGATAGAAGTCCGGGCCGGCTTCTCTGAATAATCGGCCCTGAAACGAAAGAATGTTACCCAGATCGAGCCATGCATCCGGCTGGTTGCCAAATCTCGCCCGGGCTCGGGCCAACACCCTCTGCGCCGTTTTCGTATCTCCTTTTACAAACCGCAACCAGCCCTCAATCATTTCCATAGCGGCCACGCGAGCCTGGTTCTTGGCGGCCAAATCGCGACTAATCGCTTCCTCAATAAAGACGAGCGCTTGGTCGTAGGAACCCAACTTCCACAGCGCCCGGCCGCGATAATAGCGAACGACGGTCATTAACTCGGCGTCCTCGGCGCGGTCAGCATCGATCTGCGCCTGGCGAAAACTCTCCGCAGAATCGACATAGTCTTCCTGATGAAATCTGACCAGACCTTCGGCAAGATTCAAGAGAGCCAGATCCGGCAAGCTCAGCTCCTTCTTCGGCACCTGCCGAAATCGAGCTACCGCAAGACTCACCTGATCGAAATAACCGATTCGATAGTCCAAAGACCAGGCGCAGTAAGCAAGGAGATGAAATGCGCCGGGCTGCAAAAGCGAAATCGTTTCAAGCTGGTCAATGGTCTTATCAACCATCGAGATCGCCCGCGAGATCTCGCGAGTTCTCACAGCTTCGGCGAGTTCCCAAATCACGTCGGCCAATTCGAGAGTCATTAGTGACGAGTCAACCTCGACTGACTCAAAGTCATTCTTTCTCACAGTGGCTGCTGAGGCCAACGCTTGCAGATTTTTGGCCTTCTCCTGCAATCGGGCCCGAAACACGCTGATCGATCTCTGTGTATTATCCTTGTCCTCCGCGCTCTCAGGAGAACCTATTACACTTTCCAGAGCCTGGTCGTCCGCTTCGATAGCTTTCCCGATCAACGCGCAGCTTGGGCACAAACCAACGTGTGCTTCAATTCTGGCCCTTTCATCGTCATCGATTCTCGCCCCCCAAATTTTGCTGAAATAATTGTGCAGCTCAAGCCCGTCGGGGTGTTCTGCTTCCTCCTCAGACATGTTTCGTAGAGTCTGCTCTTCCGAAACATGGCTAAACGGATCTTGCAGCTCGTCTTCGGTTGATTCCAGCTCCTCGTAAACTGTGCTCATTTCCCCTCCTTGTTCTGATTGTCTCTCGAGAGCGCCTCTTCCCAATGACTCAGTCTTTCCCTCACGTCCCTGACGGTGATTTCCAAAGTATTCGCAATTGCCTGGGCTGTGTGGCCCTTCATCCTGAGAAGAATGAATTGCCGATCCTGTTCGCGGCTAAGAACTCGGACTCCTGAACCGCCCTGCTCTCGCTGATGCGGAAGCTCTCTCGAACATTTCTCCGTAAAACGAATTAGCCTTTCTTTCACGGTACTTACACTCATTTCCAGAGTGTTGGCTATTTCCAGGTAGGTATAGCCTTTCATGCGCAGGCGAACAATTTGTTGGTCCTCAGGCGTGGAAATCTGCGCCTTGAACACTTCAAAATGCTCCGGCACACCAGGATCCGTTTCCGAAAGCTTCTGCCTCAATCGAAATAGCTTTGACTTCAAAGTGGCTTCAGTGATCTCGAGCATGCTCGCTATCTCATGATACGAATGACCCTTCATCCACAGATGGATAATTTCCTGTTCGTCCGTTCTAAGCGTCGAAATTCGTTCTTTTAGAGTGCGAAGTTGTTCGCGCCTGAGAATTTCTTCCAGGGGATTTGGACGAGTATCAGGAAGAAAGTTGATTTCTTCTATGGATATGTGTTCGAGGGCAATGATCTTGCGCTGGGCATCAATCGCTTTTTTCCGCACAATTCCGACTGAATAGCCTCTCAGCGACTCAAGGTCCGACGGGAATCTCTTGTTACAAGCTCTAGCGTAGATGGCTTCGTAGGTCGCCCACACAATTTCTTCAACCTCAACATCCACTCGTCCTGAAGACAAGAATTTCCTAAGAAGTCTACTTGCAACCAGCCTCAAGAACGTGTCATAAGCCTCTATCAACTCAACCAAGGCTTCTTCATCGCCGCTTTCCAAGCGCTCGATGAGTCTAGCTTCATCAGGATTCATTTCGGGCTCCTATTTATAAGGTCTGTCTTTTGAGGAAAAGGTTGCGGTTTTCCGCAAACTTTTTTTCAAAACCTCTGTTCAAAGAAGGCCGTCTCAAGACACTCGTGCTCTGATTCAGCGAAAACCGAACCAGCTTGTTCTGAAACGCGCGAACTTCTTAACTAGGACTTACCTGGGAAGACGATGAAGGAAAGCGATAAAGTGACTGAATGATGATCTGATCGTAAGAGAAGAATCAGCGGGATGTCAATATTTTTTCAAGGGAAAGTAAGACACCTGGAGGTATCACTTTGCCAAGCACTCAGATTCGGTGATCACCGAAGCAAACGCGCGGCTTCCAAAACCTGTTCGGGCCGCGCCCGCACCCAGTAATTCTCGGTGAGCATTCGCCAACGAACTATGCCGGATGAATCAATCAGAAACTCGGCTGGACGCGCGATGTCACGGCCACCTTCACCCTGGCCCTTGTGAACCAGATCGTATTTCGTAATCGCCTGAAGGTTGGGATCAGAAAGAAACGTAAACGTGTATCCCGCTTTCTGACAGAGCTCGCGCGACGCTTCGGGACTGTCGACGCTAATCGCAACCGGACGAATCCCGACTTCATTGAACTTCGCCAGGTTCTGTTGAATGCTCCGCAACTCGGAGTTGCATGATGGTCACCAGTAACCGCGATAGAAAACGAGGAGCGCGCCCTTTGGGGGCTGGCCGTTGATTGGTTGAGATATCAGTTCGGTGAGTGAAACAGTTTTGTTACTCGTGTCGGTAAGCGAAAAGTCCGGCGCCTTCTGCGACACCTGCGGCGCGGCGGTCGAAGCGGGCAGCCATCTCGAGGCGACAAACGCCACAAAGATAAACATGGCGATGATCAAAACACTCAACGTCGCAACGACTGAGGCTACGATTTTCGACAAGCGCCTGCGATCAGGTGCAAAGGCCCGCCGAATTCCCATGAATACCAACAGCGCAGCCAAAGCGAATAGAACCAGGTTGGCCCAGGGGAAATCACGTGTGCTGGCCCAATTGACGAAGACTAGCGGGTAGCTGAGAAAAGCAAGCACGCTCAAAAGAAAACCCAACCAGAGTTGCCAATTAATTCTTTTCATTGCCAACATCTCCAAACAATATCTGCCGGCGTGGCGCGGGCGTCCCGCCCGTGAAAAACACGCGCAGGATGCGCGTGCCACTCAAAACTAAATCACTGACGCGTGACTGGCCCTGCTTTCGGCAACCCGACCATAATCAGGGCGCCGGAATACGATCCGCCCGCCGACAATTGTGGCCACGACTCCACCACGAAATGCGTAACCATCAAACGGCGTGTTACGACTCTTTGATTTTGAGCGCGACACGTCGAAGGTCCAGGTCATTTCCGGATCGATAATGGTGATGTCGGCGTGGGCGCTTGCTCTAAATGTGCCGCGGTCTTCGAGGTCGAGAATTCGCGCCGGATTTGTCGCGCACAATTCCACCAGACGCTCCAGCGAAATGACGCCTTCGCTCACCAGGCGCTCCATCGCCAACCCAACACTTGTTTCCAAACCTACGATTCCGAAAGGCGCCTGGTCATATTCGAGTTCTTTCTCGTCCGAGTGATGCGGTGCGTGATCGCTGGCGATGGCGTCGACAGTTCCATCGCTCAAGCCTTCGAGAATTTCCTCCAGGTGATCTCGACTCCGTAACGGCGGGCTCATCTTGGTGTTAGTGTCATAGTTCTGCACGGCTTCATCGGTCAGCGTCCAATGATGCGGCGCGACCTCGCACGTCACCGGCAAACCTTTGTCTTTGGCGCGACGTACCGCTTCGATCGCTCCGCGCGTGGAGAGGTGGGCCAGATGCAAACGCGCGCCAGTCAATTCAGCGAGCAAACAATTTCGTTCGGCGTCGACTTCCTCAGCCGCCGCCGGCATCCCGCGCATTCCCAGGACCAGAGACCAATGACCTTCGTGCATCACCCCGCCGCGGGCGAGGGTTTTGTCTTCGCAGTGATCGATCACGGGAAGATCGAATCCACGAGCGTATTCCATCGCGCGCCGCATCATTCCGGCTGACGGAACCGGACGGCCGTCATCTGAAACAGCCACGATGCCGGCGTCTTTCATCTCACCCATTTCTGCCAGTTCCGATCCGTCAGAGTTCTTGGTAATCGCTCCGATCGGAAACACGTTTGCGAGACCCGCGCGCTGGGCCTGTTCAATCACGAACCGTGTCACGGCCGCATTGTCATTGATTGGACTGGTGTTGGGCATCGCGCAGACGGTGGTGAATCCACCGGCCACCGCGGCGGCCGCTCCACTGGCAATGGTCTCTTTGTATTCCTGGCCGGGTTCGCGCAGATGCACGTGCATGTCGATAAAACCAGGCGCGACTATCAAACCGGTTGCATCAAAAATCTCGACACCTTCCGGAACCGGATCGCTGTAACTCGACAACCCAACCACTCGCCCGTCTTCGAGTAAGAGATTCTTGCCGGTGTTAATTCCCTGGGAGGGATCGATGATGTAGCCGTTTTGAATCAGTAATCGCATTGTCTAGTTTCGAGTTCCGCGCTTCGGCTTTCGAGTTCGACCGCGGACTCCACCTTCGACCCGAGACTCCGCGGGCCTCGCTTCCTCTACCTTGTCCGGCCCGTCCAGGTCGTGACTGACTCCGGCGAGCAAATACAGCACCGCCATGCGCACTGCGACGCCGTTGGTTACCTGATCGAGAATCAACGAACGTCCGCCGTCGGCAATTTCTGAAGAGACTTCGATGCCGCGATTCATCGGACCCGGATGCATTACGATCGCGTCCGGCGCGGCCAGACTCAGGTGGTTAAGATGCAAACCGTAGTGCACCGCATATTCGCGCATCGAAGGAAAGAAAGCATCCGTCTGGCGCTCACGCTGAACGCGCAGAATCATTACCACGTCGGCATCGGCGACGGCGTCTTCGATCCTTCGTTCAAGACGCACACCCTGCTCAATCAACCCCGCAAATTCAGGTGGGACCAAAGTTCCCGGGCCGGCGACACTCACCGTGGCGCCAAGTTTCGCCAGCAGATAAATATTCGATCGCGCAACGCGTGAGTGCAGGATGTCGCCGATGATCGCCACTTTCAGTCCGTCGAAACGATTCTTGTGTTCGCGAATTGTCAGCGCGTCGAGTAAAGCCTGAGTCGGATGCTCGTGCGCGCCATCACCAGCATTGACGATTGCCGCGTCGCACACTCGCGCGAGATGGTAAGGCGCACCCGCGGATGAATGGCGAATCACGATGCAATCAGGCGCCATCGCCTGAAGGTTCCGCGCGGTGTCGAGCAGAGTTTCGCCCTTCGACACGCTGGAAGTCGAAACGCTGATGTTCACCGCGTCGGCAGAAAGCCGTTTGGCCGCGATTTCAAATGAAGTACGGGTGCGAGTCGAAGGCTCAAAGAAAAGATTGATGACCGTGCGACCGCGCAAGGCAGGAACTTTCTTAATCTCACGTCTCGACACATCACGAAACGTCTCCGCCGTATCGAGCAAATGAATGATCTGATCGGCGGAAAGTTCGCGGATACCGAGAAGATGCTTCAGGTTGAAATCTGTGCTCAACATGGCCAGTTGTCAGTCGTCAGTTGTCAGTTGCATCCACGCAAATTATGGCAACTGACTACTGACCACGGACAACTGACTAAACATAAATAAAAAAGCGGCCACTCGGGCCGCTTCACGCTGCAGCTTCTGCTGCGGGTCGTTCCACGATGACGACGCCCTCTTCTTCGTCAAAGTCGGTTAGCATGACTTTTATTATCTCGCTCTTTTTGGTCGGCACCAGCTTGCCGATGTAATCCGCCTGGATCGGCAACTCGCGATGTTCGTTGCCGCGGTCAACCAGCACGGCCAACTGCACCCGCCGCGGTCGCCCAAAATCAATCAACTGATCCAGCGCCGCCCGCACTGTGCGTCCCGTGTAGAGCACATCGTCGATCAGAACGATCGTGCGTCCCTCGATGTCGCCCGGCAGTTCCGTGCCGCTCACGATTGGCTTGGCGCCGACGGTCGAGAGGTCGTCGCGGTACAAAGTAATGTCGAGAATTCCAACCGGTGGGCGCTTGCCCTCCAGGTCTTCAATCTTATCGGCGATTCGATTGGCGAGGGGCACGCCTCGGCGGCGAATCCCTACCAGAACCAAATCCGTCAACCCATGGTTTTCTTCGACGATTTCGGAAGCGAGACGAGCCAGCGCGCGGTTAATGCGCGCAGTGTCCATGATGCGGGCCTTTTCAGTGAATTCCACGAGTGCGAAATGTTAGCAAGACATCTGAGATGTGACAAGTGATGAGTGACAATAAAACGTTGCTCAGGCTAAACTTTGACTTTTAGCTGTTCGGATTCTGTCGTTTGTCGCTCATCCGTTGTCACTCTATCGCATCATCCGTCCGATTCTGTTCCGCCTGCCGCCAGAATCAGCGCACGAACTTGCCGTCGCCTCTTTGACTTCAGCGTTGAAGAGCGCCGCAGTTCGTTCGCTGGTTGAACGACGAGCGCAAACCGAAGCGTTCGGAAAACTGAATCGTTTTGGCCTCGATTTTGCGAACCCGGTCGGATTGGCCGCGGGGTTCGATAAGAACGGAACCGCCGCGCAGGCTCTCTCCGCCCTGGGTTTTGGGTTCATCGAGGTCGGCACTGTCACTAAAGAAGCTCAGCCGGGCAACCCGAAACCGCGGCTGTTTCGCCTGCCCCGCGATCGCGCGCTGATCAATCGGCTGGGATTCAATAATCATGGCGCGAAAGCGTTGGCCGAACGACTCCGAATCCACCGGCCAAATTGCGTGCTCGGCGTAAACATTGGAAAGTCGCGCAGCGTTGCGATCGAAGATTCGATTCCGGATTACCTCGCCAGCTTTGACGCTGTCTATGACATAGCCGACTACATCGCGGTAAACGTCAGTTCGCCAAACACACCGAATCTGCGCGAACTTCAGCGAGCCGATCTTTTGACAGATTTGCTTCAGTCGCTGCAGGAAAGGAACGGTGAGCTTGCGCGCATGCGCTCAGGAAGCGGCCGGCCGCTACTGCTGAAGATTGCGCCCGATTTAAACCAGGCCGAAATCGAGTCAATCATCGACGTCGCAATGCGGACCAATATTTCGGGAATCATCGCGACTAACACAACCGTAAAGCGCGATGGCTTGCAAACGTCGGCCGTAGAAGTTCAGGCTTGTGGCGAAGGCGGGCTGAGCGGCGCGCCGTTACGCGATCAATCTAATCAAGTTATCTCACTGCTTTATCGACTGACGCGCGGTGAATTGCCAATCATCGGGGTTGGCGGAATTTTTACAGCGGAGGATGCCTGGGACAAAATTTGCGCGGGCGCGAGTTTGATTCAATTGTATACTGGGTTTATTTATGAAGGACCCGGCATCGCCAAACGAATTAACGAGGGCCTGGCTGAGATTCTGCGACGCGAAGGCCTTAACTCGATTGATGAAGCCGTCGGCTCTCGCAGCAAATAGAATTTCCGGTACGCTGAACCTTGAACGAATAAAATGATTGAGGCACAGGATAAACTGATCGTAGCTCTGGACGTTGACAAAGCGGATCGCGCGCTCGAGTTGGTCGACACACTTCGCGATTCGGTGGGAATGTTCAAGATCGGCATGCAACTTTTTACAGCCGCCGGCCCTGACCTGGTGCGCAAAGTCGTCTCTCGTGGCGGTCGCGTTTTTCTCGACCTGAAATATCACGACATTCCGAACACAGTAGCGATGGCGGGGATCGAAGCGACGCGCCTGGGCGTTTCAATTTTCAACGTTCACGCTTCCGGCGGAAGCGAGATGATGAAACGCACAGCCGAAGCCGTTGCCGAAATCGCACAACGCGAGAATCTGACCCGACCAAAGGTAATCGGCGTTACGGTCCTGACCAGCATCGACCAGGAGACTCTGCGACAGTTGGGAATCAACGATGAAACTGAATCAGTCGTAACCCGTCTCGCTTCGCTGGCAAAAGAGTCGGGCCTTGATGGCGTCGTCGCGTCAGGGCAAGAGATCAAAACTATTCGCGCAACAGTTTCAGAGCCCGATTTTCTGATTGTCACGCCGGGCATGCGGAGCGCGAGTGCGATGTCTGACGATCAACGCCGGACGATGTCGGCTGGTGACGCGGTGAAAGCGGGCGCCGATTATTTGGTGGTGGGCCGGCCCATACTGGCCGCCCCGGATCCGCCGGAAGCAGCGCGAAGGATTGTCGAAGAGATAGCCGCAGCCCTGGAAGCCGGGCCTCAGCCAACCGACTTAGGGGAACAAAGCCGAGCACAAAGCGTTTATTGAGAATGAGTTTGCGCCCTGGAACAACTTACCCTTATCATCCGACTGTGCGCGTAAATCTAAAGCCCTCACTAAAACTTGCCCGGTTGTTCGCCCTCATGCTCTTCCTCACCGGAGGAGTCACTGCTCAAAACAAAAATGACGCCGGACCGCCGCCTTTCAACCCGGCAGTTTACCGGCTGGGTGAACGTCTCACTTACAACGTCAACTATTCTCAGTTTGTCAGTGCGGCGCATATCGAGATGGTGGTCGCCGGCCGCGGAAATTTTTTTGAACGCGAAGGCATCCAGATCAAGGCCCATGTAGAAACGACAGGCGTCGTTAACGTGGCCTTGCTGTCTCTCAACAACGATTACACAACCTACGTATTCCCTGAAAGCGGCTTGCCGTATCGATCGCAGCAAGTCGTGCGCGAAGCCGGCCGCACTACTGAAGCATCGCTCGACTACAACCAACCGGCGGGTACTGACGCTATTCCGGCGAAGCTCAAAATCGGTGAGTCGACCGGTATCTACGATTTGTTGTCCGCTGTCTATCGCGTCCGCGCGATGCCTTTAACGATGGGAACTCAGTTTTTCATCACCGTGCGTAACTCCAACGAGGACTATCAGGCCGAGGTAAAAGTGGCCGGCAAAGAGTACGTGAAGACCAGTGTCGGTTCGTTCGACGCGATTGTTACCCGGATTAAAGTTAAAGGCACCCCCATCTATGACCTGCGCGTTTATTTCAGCGACGACGAATGGCATGTTCCCGTGTTGCTCACGGCGAAGCACGGCGAAGAAGCCGAGATGAAGGCCGAGTTGGCCGCATCTGCGATCGAAGCGCCGAAGGTAACGCCGCCGACAAACCGCGCCAACGTTAAGCCGGAGAATCAAGTTACGATTAAGACTCCGGATATTTCAACGTCTGATTCAGTCCTGGCATCCGGATCAGTTCTCAACTTGCCTTTCAAGATCGGCGAACAACTTAACTACCAGGTCTTTCTCGCCAAAGGAAATCAGCCGATAGGCACCTTAAATTTCGCGTTCAAGAGCCGGGGGCGATATTTCAATCGAGACGGGCTGCAATTTACCGCCAGCGCGCAAACGACTGGCGCCGCAGCAATCGTCGCGGTAAGGGACCAAATTACTTCGTACGTCGATCCGGCCACGCTGCTTCCCTTCCGAACCGAAATCAATTTTTCGGAGGGCAAATACCAAAGCTCTCGAAATTACAACCTGGATCAGGATCGTGGCAGCGCCACCACCGACAGCAAGACTGCTGACCGGATTGATATTCCAATTGGAACCCACGATCTCCTGTCAGCTTTTTATTCGCTTCGCACCTTTGCCCCGGTCATCGGTAAGCAGAACGCAATTTCGCTGATGGCGGTGAACAAACCGCGCGCGCTGATGGTGATGGCGAAAACCCGCGAGACGATCGAGCTTAATGGTCAGAAGATTGCCGCGATCGTGCTCGAACTAAAAACCGACGATGCTCAGCCGGACAAACTGCAAATCAGGATTTGGGTCGGCGACGATTCCCGGCACCTGCCTTTGCGCATTACTGCCGTCACGGAACTTGGCGCGATACGCGCTGACCTAATCGTGGTCCCGACCAACCCTCGCTGAAAATGATTCCCGAAAGTCTGTGACTGGAGCGCAAGCGTCCTCGCTTGCATTCCGTGGGGTCTGCGCGCTTTTGCAAGCAAGGGCGCACGCGCTCCAGTCAACGCGCGTCGATATTGACAATCATTTTCAATTTGCGGCATACTGCGAATCGTGGCCCAGACTCCAGTCTGTGGGGAGTAAACGAAAAATCCACAGACTGAAGTCTGTGCCACTTAAGATTATGCTGCAATCTTTCATCATCATTCTTCGCGAGGGCTTCGAATCTTTTCTGCTGGTCGCAGTTATTTTTTCTTATCTGCGCAAGTCCGGCCGCAAACGACTGGCGTCGGCGGTTTACTCGGGCGTCGGGATTGCACTCGCGATTAGCGGCGGCCTCGGCTACCTGCTCTTCAAAATGCAGACGGGCCACGCCGAGGCGGTGGAAAAGTACTTTGGCGCAGGCATCGCCGGCTTTCTGGGCAACGAAGCTTTACGCGAAGCCGTCCTCGGAGTTCTGGCGATTGTCATGGTCGGGTCGTTGGTCATTTATATGTGGCGTCACGGCGCAACGATGAAAGCGCGAATGGAAGAACGGCTGGGCGAAGTCTCATCGAAGCAATCCGGCTGGGGCGCTTACCTCGGGATACTTCTCTTCACTACTCTGACGATTAGCCGCGAAGGAATGGAGACGGCGCTAATGCTTTTGCAGGTGCGCAGTCCGCGTCTGGTCTGGGGCGCGTTGCTGGGTTTATTGGCAGCGGTAAGTCTGGCCTGGGCCTGGGCGCAGTTTGGTCATTTGATTAATGTGAAGCGCTTCTTTCAAGTCACCGGAATTTTTCTGTTGCTCTTCATGGTCCAGGTCGCAATTTATACTTTCCATGAATTCTCAGAAGCCGGCCTTTTGCCCAACAGCGAGGCACTTCACACGGCTACGGAAAAGTTCTCGCCCGACGGTCTATACGGCCAATGGTTTCCGCTGGTGATGGTTGGTGTGTGCGCGCTTTGGCTGGTGGGCGCGGCGCTCGTTGATCGCCTGCGACGAATCCAGAACAACGCCGTCACGCTTGGGCCGGCGAAGACCTAGCGAACAAACAACAACTCAATCGGGTAGGAGGCGGAGTCACCTTCCGCTGTCCTCCCTGCCGGGGCACAAATCAGAAAGGGCAAGGCCGAATAGCCTTGCCCTTTCTGTTTATGCGCGATCCGTTAATTACTGACATTAACGAGCCGAATCTGCGAAGTCAATCGTTCAAATCGTAGGGTGGTGACTTAATTATCTCGTAAGATTTTCTGTAGCCCGGGCGTTTACGCCTGGGTGAGAAACAGCGGGCACTGTTTAAAGCCACATTAAT
>Ga0207653_10000117_pt1 | contig 55842 bp, 44 predicted proteins | sample KBSK5251metaG_FD_184341 | JGI IMG/M metagenome (GOLD analysis project Ga0207653, IMG submission 184341) | Corn, switchgrass and miscanthus rhizosphere microbial communities from Kellogg Biological Station, Michigan, USA - KBS K5-25-1 metaG... | ecosystem: Host-associated > Plants > Roots >... | reverse complement strand
CAGTTGAAACTGTAACCCCTGAAATTGGTTGATGCTCTTACCGAACTGTTGCCGCTCAGCCGTGTACCTGAGCGCGCATTCCAAAGCACCGCGCGCGATTCCAATCATCTGCGCGCCAATCCCGATCCGGCCTTCGTTTAAGGTTTCGATTGAAGTCTTGTAGCCCTTGCCAACTTCACCGAGTACGTTTTCCTTTGGAACTTTGCAGTCCTCTAAAATCAATTCGGTAGTCGACGACGCGCGAATCCCAAGCTTGTTTTCTTTCTTGCCGACGGTGAATCCTTCAAAGCTCTTTTCCACAATGAAGGCGGTAATGCCGCGATAGCCTGCTTCCGGATTCGCGTTGGCGAAGAGCACAAAAATCTCAGCCTCTTTGCCGTTGGTGATCCAAAGTTTGCGGCCATTGATGACAAAGTGATCGCCACTCTCGACGGCGCGGGTCTGCATCGCAAACGCATCAGAGCCCGAGGCCGCTTCGCTCAACGCATAGGCGCCGATTTTTTCACTCGCCAACTGGGCCAGGTACTTCTTTTTCTGATCCGGGCTGCCCCAGCGAATTAACGCGTTGTTAACCAGAGTGTTCTGCACATCGACCAGAACGCCAACCGAAGCGTCGACTCGCGAAAGCTCTTCGACCGCCAGGATCGCCTGAAAGAAGGTGCCACCAGCGCCGCCAAATTCTTCAGGCGTTTCGATTCCCATCAGACCTAACTCGAAACACTGTTTGGTCACCGCCTCGTCGAGGTGGGCTTGTTCGTCCATCTCTTCGACGCGTTTACGAATCTCGCCTTCAGCGAATTCGCGCACGCTTTCGCGAAACATTTGTTCGTCTTCCGAAAAAGACGTCAACGGACGCGCGACAGATTCTTCAATTGCCATTTGAGTTTGACTCATATTTTGCCGAACCGCAGGAAAGGATGAATTGAACGATCTTGAATCGACATGATAATCAACCAGTTGAGCAAAACGCAAAAACGCGGAGAGCATTAATTAGACAGGATTGACAAGATTCACAAATTCTATTTCGAGGTGAAGGCTTTCGCCTTCGAGGAACGGCTTTTCCCCTTCATCTCTGCTGTCAATCATGTGAATCTTGTAAATCCTGTCTATTGTTCTCTGCCGCAAGCGAGGACTCACTCACCTCAGGTCCGAAGGCCTCAACTGTCTTATTAATCCGACGCGGCCTGACGCCTTCAGCCGACAGGATGTCACGTTTTGGTCATATTTCGGCGGGTACGAGCATTGCTGTTTGAACTTCGCGACTACAATAAATTACTTTGGACTGGCCCAACAAAATGACCGGAAAGACGTCCTCCAACACCAGCAGACGGTTCACACCCCTGGGAATAATTTTCGCCTTCGCGGGCGCAATTCTGTTCCTTTACTTTGTGCGCAAAGCCGGGCTGGCCCAAATCATGGACGGCATCAGAAGACTCGGCGCCGGGTTCATTCTGATCCTCGCGATTTCATTCGTCAGACACGTCGTCCGATCAATCGCCTGGTCGCTTTGCGTCGAAGCGCCTCATCGCCTGCGATTCGGGGACGCTCTGCGGGCGCGTCTGATGGGCGATGCGATCGGCAACATTCTCCCGTTCGCAAGTTTCGTGGTGTCCGAACCAGCCAAGCCGGCCCTCATTCGCGATCGCGTTCCCTTGATGGCGGGTTTCTCGGCCATCGTGATCGAGAACATTTTCTATGGCCTGTCGGTCGTGGTGTTCGTCTTCTCCGGCATGTTGGCGCTGCTCCTGAACTTCAGCTTGCCGAAGGGTTTGCGTCTGGCGAGTCTCATAACGCTGATCATTATCGGGCTGGTGATCGTCGCGGGCGTATTCTTAATTCGCAAGCAACTAAAATTCATCAGTGGCGCCACCGGTGTTCTGCACCGGCACGGACTGAATGAAAAGTGGGTTGGCAAAGCTCGCACGCTGGAAGATCGCGTCTACGGATTCTATCAGCGGAACAGCTCACGATTTCTGCCGATAATGTTTTTGGAAGCGTGCTTTCATCTGGCGGGTGTTATGGAGATTTATGTGACCCTCAGTTTCATCAGTCCACAGCAACCGCCGACGCTATTCACGGCTTTCATTCTCGAATCGGTCAATCGCGTTATCACCATGGCTTTCAAGTTCATTCCGCTGCGCATGGGTGTCGACGAAGCCGGCACGGGCAAAATCTCGAAAGTGCTGCAATTCACTGAAGCGGTCGGCGTGACGCTGGCCATCGTTCGCAAAGGTCGCGACGTTTTCTGGGCCGCGGTTGGCGTAGCATTATTGTTTCATCGCGGGCTGTCTCTGCGCACGGTCGCGCGCGATGCTGAGGAAGCATTGGCTGAAGAGGTTTCAAAGCCGAGGCTAAGAGATGCAACCGAGGGCACCTAATCAGGGCTTTGCCTTAAAGGTTCTTTCTCATTCACACCGGGCTTTAGCCTCTTAATCAGCGGGTCAACTAGCTGCGAAGCAGCGCTAAAAACCAGGCCCAGGGCGAGGCCTTGCGAGCCTTGGGTAAAGTGGTTCAGTAGATTCGGAAGCCGCGAAGCGGCGAGAGAGCTTTCGTAATGAGTGTCGCTCTGATTGGCAGTTGATCGCTGTCGCCCTTCGGGGCTCGAATCGCCTGAGGATCTTGTTGACTCAAGGCTCGCAAAGCGTCGCCTTGGGCTTAGTTCTGACCGCTGCTTCGCAACTGGTTGAAGGTTCACGGCGCCCTAATCAGACATTTCAAGGGAGAACTTCAGAGCTTGTCGTCGGCAACTTCGAATCCAGAAATGCGGGAAGCAGTAACTGGTTCCACCACAAATATTCCGCTCAACAAACGCGAACCGGGAACGATTCTGTGGTCCAGTTCTGCAATCGTGGCTGTTGTCTTTCTGATTGTAGCTGGATTCGGCCTTCGTCTCAGCGGCATCGGCAAGGTGGGGTTTGCCGAAGATGAAATCAACAAGTTGGAAGCGGCAAGGTCTTACGACCGCGGTGATTTCTCCGCCAACTCAGAACATCCGATGTTGATGAAACTGTTGATGGACGCTTCGCTGCGCGGCGCGCGCGCCTGGAATGCGCTCGCCGGAGGCAGCGTGAACGAAGAAGCTGCTTTGCGATTTCCCAACGTTCTGATCGGGGCGCTCACCGCGTTCCCACTTTTTCTTTTGACGGCCGCGCTTTTCGATCGACGCACAGCATTGTGGGCCGCAGCTTTTTGGGCCTTCGGCGTTAACGCGATCACCTATAACCGCATCGGCAAGGAAGATACTCTCATGGTCTTCTTCATGCTGTTCGCGTTCTATTTCTTTATCCGGGCAAAGCAGGTTGATACTCGACAGACACCTCGCGTGCGCAAGTATCTTAATCTCAGCGCAATTAGTTTCGGCTTGATGTTGGCGTCGAAGTATTTTCCTCATTATCTCGGGCTGAACATGCTCTATCATCACAAGTACCACGTGCGGGAACGCTACCCGGCCGAACCAGGGTATTTCACACCGCTGAGTTTCTTCATTCTGATTGGGATCGTTTTTTTGATCGCGAATCCCGGCGTCTTTCTGCCCAGTGTCTGGAGTCATCTGAATGCTTACTCGGGAGAAAAGCTGCTCACCCATACCGGCTACATTATGGCTGAACATGTTTTTCGGAACCGCATGTCTGATTCGCCTTTTTGGGGACTGCCGGTCTATTTCTATCTGCTCTTTCTGGGAATAAAAGTTCCGCTTTCGCTGCTGCCGGCGTTTCTGGTTGGCCTTTTGGTCTCAGTGAAACAATGGCGCAGGCCAGGTCCGCGTTTCATACTTTTCATGTTTCTGTTTTGGATCGTTCCCTACTCGCTGGCGGGCGCAAAATGGTTGCGATACACGCTGTCGCTGATGCCGTTCATTTACATGGGCGCGGCGGTGGGAACGGTCGCAGTGCTCGCGTGGTTTGATCGGTTTTTGGCAAATTCAACGAACAGATCAAACGCCATGGCCGCTGCGACGGCGTTTTTCCTGATCGTTTTGGTTGTCGTGCCGGGATGGACTGCCTACGCCAGCGCGCCGCATTACGCGCTTTACAGCAACGCCCTCGGCGAGAAATACACGGCGCACTTTTTTCCGCACGACGAGTTTTACGACGATGGGGCGAACGAAGCGATTGCCTTCGTCTGCCGGCACGCGCCACAGAATGCGACCATAGTAAGTGAGACACCCGGGCTCGTCCGTTACTACACAGAGAAGTTTGGCCGGAGAGATCTGAAGTCGCAGGTGCTTTCTGATCCGAAGTACACACCGTCAGTTCAGGAACCGACCTTTGTCATTTTGCAAAAAGGCCGAACGTATTTGGAGAACCAGGCTGAAATGAAAGAGGTGCAGCAGAGCTTTATTCTGGTTTATGCCGGTTGCATTCGGGGACACACCGCGGCAGAAGTCTACGCCTCAGCGGTCGGCCCGGGTGAAGGAGTGCAGCCATGCGGCGACGCGCGACCGTGATAAACTTGCTCTCTCATTCACACCTCGCTTTAGGAGACTGTCGGGAATCCCGTAGGGATGCAATGTTTATGGAAAGCTCAAGCCCATTGATCTCAGAAGCCCATTTATGAGCGAAAGAAGATTGGTTGCGCTCCTGAAGGATCTACTAAGTCGCAATTGGGGCCTGCCTTTTCTATTAAACATTTCACCGCTACGCGGCTTTTTTCCGACAGACTCCTGAAGCGGGTGTGAATGAAAAATATTCTAATGAAATCAACACACAAAAGCATTTCGTTATTAATCTCGGTTGTTCTACTCGGGTGTGGGTTCATTTCGAATGCCAATCAGGCCGCACCCCAACGCGCCCACATCGTCATCCTCGGCACCACCGACATGCACGGTCGCATCTTTCCGATCGATTACTACACGAACAAGTATGACAACGTGGGCATCGCCAAAGTAGCCACGCTAATCAAGGAAGCTCGGAAGAACGATCCTGATCTTTTGCTGGTTGATTCCGGCGACACGATTCAGGGCACGCCGCTCGAATACATTCACAACCGCCGCAACAACACACCGCCCGATCCGATGATGTTGGCGATGAATGCTTTGCGCTATGACTCGATGACGGTCGGCAATCACGAATACAATTTCGGTTTGAAAGTTATCGAGAAGGCGCGCAACGAAGCAAAGTTTCCCTGGCTTTCGGCAAATACTTACAACACACAGGTGAAGGGTGATCCGAGCAATTACCACACGCCTTACATCATCAAGGAAGTCCAGGGCGTGCGCGTGGGGATTCTCGGGCTGACCACGCCGGGAATTCCGAACTGGGAGAATCCGCCGAATTACGAAGGCCTTGAATTTCGCGAGACAGTCAGCGAAGCGAAGAAATGGGTGCCGATAATTCGTGGGACCGGCAAAGCCGACGTGGTGGTCATTGCTATGCATATGGGCATTGAGGAAGACCTGCGCACCGGACAACCCAATCCTTCGAACGTGCCGAATGAGAATGCTGCCGTAGCTATCGCGCGACAGGTGCCGGGCGTTGACGTGATCCTCATGGGACACACTCATCGCGAAGTAAATGATTTGATCGTCAACGGCGTGCTGCTAACCCAGGCCAATCGCTGGGCCAGTCACGTCGCGCGCGCCGATCTTTATCTGGAAAAGAGCGAGCCCAACGGTCGTTGGCAAGTGATCGCCAAATCTTCGCGCACAATTCCAGTCACGGAGAAAACTGAAATCGATCCGGAAATTGCGAAGCTCGGCGAGCCTTACGACAAAGAGACGCAGGCGTGGCTCAGTCGCGCGATTGGCGACTCAGCCGAAGAATTAACTTCTCTCGACTGTCGCTTTCGCGACAGCGCGATTATCGATTTGATACAGCGCGTGCAACTCGAAGCCGGCAACGCCGATGTTTCAATGGCCGCGTGCTTCAATCCGCAGGCGCGAATTCCCAAAGGCGCAGTGACGGTGCGCGACATCGCCGGTCTTTACGAATACGAAAACACTCTGGTGACTTTGGAATTGACGGGACAACAGTTGAAGGACGCGCTGGAACAATCAGCGCGCTATTTCAAAGAGTATCAGCCGGGCAAGTCTTTGAACGATCTGGTCGATTCGCGAATTCCGGGATTCAACTTCGATGTGGCCCAGGGGGTGAATTACGATATCGACCTCACCAAACCCTTCGGCCAGCGGATTCAAAACCTAACCATCAAAGGAAAGCCTTTATCGCCCACGCAAAAACTTCGCGTCGTCACCAATAACTATCGCGTCAACGGCGGCGGCGGGTTCACGATGTATAAGAACGCGCCCGTGGTTTACAAATCAAGCGCCGAAGTCCGCGAGCTGATTATTGATTGGGTTGAAAAGAACAAGACGATTCCCACTCAGACTGATAACAACTGGCGGATTGTGGGAGCGAACTAGAGGTGTGAGGGTTCTTGCGGCTGTGCCGCCGCAACACTGCGGAAAGCCTTCGGCTTTCCGGCATGCGTTTATTAATGAAAATTGCCGGAGGCCGAGCCTCCGGCAGGTAACCTTAAAAAAGCTTCAACGGTAAGCCAGAGGCTTACCGCAGTGGCGGGCGGCAAAGCCGCTCAGGCCCCGCTAAGAACTGCCAGCAGCTTCTCGTGAATCCCGCCGAATCCACCATTGGACATGATGGCTACTACGTCGCCCGAACGAAGCTCGCGCTTTAGAAAATCAACGATCTCATCGACGTCGGTAATCGCGTGGGCCGGTTTCTTTTGCGCCGCGATGTCCTCAATTAACTTTTCGATGTCGAGGACGCCGCCCATTTCGGCCGCGCGCTGGGCATCGTAAACGCGCGAGACGATCACGTAATCAGCCGGCACAAATGCGTCGACGTATCGCTGTTGGAACGTCGCATGAGAGGACGTTCGCGTGCGCGGCTCGAACACTGCCACGACTCTGCGATTTTTGTATTTCACTCGAAGTGCGGCCAGCGTCTCGCGCACAGCGGTCGGGTGGTGTGCAAAGTCGTCGATGACGGTAATCCCGTTGACTTCACCACGCACTTCGCAACGACGGCGCACACTCTTGAAACTCTCAAGCGCCGCGGCAATTGTCTCGCGTGCAACGCCCCAGGCATCGGCCGCGACGATTACCGCCAGACAATTACGTACGTTGAACTCGCCAATCAAAGGCGTTGAGAACTTTGCCCATTCAGAGCCGTCGCGATAGACACTGAAACTCGTCAGGCCTTCTGAAAATTCAATCTCGCGCGCCTGCCATTTGGCGTCGTCGCAGGTCCCGAAAGTCTCGAGTTGCGTAAACAGTTTCGCGCCGAACGACGACACCACTTCGCGTGCCGGCGGACTGTCCCAACCAACTATCAGCTTCCCATTTCCCGGCGCCAGATTCATCAAACGCCGAAACGCCAGCTTGACCGCATCGAGATCCTTGTAGATGTCCGCGTGATCGAATTCGATGTTGTTGACGGCGGCGATTTCGGGCAGGTAGTGCATGAACTTCGGCCCTTTGTCGAAATAAGCAGTGTCGTACTCATCGCCTTCAATGATGAAGTAGTCGCTGTCAGTCACGCGAAAGCTGACGCCGAAGTTTTGCACTACTCCGCCAACCAGGAACGATGGATTGAGACCCGCCTGGTCGATCACCCAGGCGGCCAGACTCGTAGTAGTCGTCTTGCCATGCGTGCCGGCAATGACGAATGAACGGCGGCCACGAATGAATTCCTCTTTCAGCACTTCCGGGAGAGATCGATAGACCACCCGGCGCTTGAGTGTCTCTTCAACTTCGGGGTTACCGCGCGGAATCGCATTTCCCACCACCACACAATCAGGCGCCGGAGCGAGATTCGCCGCTGCATAGCCGCGCATAATTTGAATCCCGAGAGATTCAAGCATCGTCGACATCGGGGGATAGACGTTTTCGTCCGAGCCGGTGACTCGATGCCCGCGCGCTTCCAGCATCCCGGCGAGCGAAGCCATGGCGGTGCCGCAAATTCCAATTAAGTGATAGTGCATTTGGCTGAATAGATGGGGAGTACGAGATTATTTATTCGCGCGCGTTTTTTCTACAAAGCTCCGAAACTGCTCGTCGACTTGATCGATGCACTGATTTCTTTCCAGATTAACGATGGCCAGTTCCTTGATGACGCCATCCTTTTGGTCCATCGGAATCGATTCAAACTCATAAACCTTTTCCTGCACGTGCCATAGCTTGCAAACCGTCTCGGCAAGTTGTGAAAACGTCTGGCCCAGACTCCCACGCACTTCGGGAACGACGTTGCCTTCTTTCTTATAAACTTTATTCGACGCAAAGGTCAGCCGCTCGAGAGGGATTTCACCGGAGATCGCTGCGCCGACGAACTCGTTGATTTCCTGATTGAGCTGTTCTTCCTGTTTAGCCAGGCTTTGCAATCGATCAGGGTCGTCGGTGTGCCAACGCTTGAGCTTCACCGTGGTCAGCTTGTCGCACAACGATCCCAAAGTCTCAGCCATTCATTTATCTCCAAACCTCTTGTGTTAGAGTTCAAGCTTTAGCTGGTGCCGCGAAAAACAGCAGCCTGAAGGCTGAACTCTGAACGGTATTCAAACTGCACCGCGATCCTTACTTGTTTCTGGTCAAAACCACTAAAGTGTGGTCCCGCGCCGAAGTCCACCAGCAGCCCTGCCACTTTCCGACTCGCCTGACCAGCGGCAACTCCAGCAAACCACCCGGCACAAACGACATCCGGCGGGCTCGGTGATATCCAATGTACAGCAGATTTCTGAACGCTTCATCGACGCGATGCGTGAAGGGCGAAGATTGATACCGGAGTCGTTTGCAGGAATTCATTTCACAATTAAGCTGGGCCGCCGCCCACTGAAACCAGGATGGCCTCATGAAAGCGAGATGCTCGGGCATCGCGCTGTAGTAATAATCAACTCCCGCCAACCGCCAGGTGAACGCATCGGTGCTGCCGGTAAAAATGATCAGCTTCCCGCCCGGTAACAAAAGCCGCGCCAGGATTCCCAACTCGTCCAGCGGTCTTGCTAAATGTTCGGCCACGTCGATTAGCGTAATCGCGCCGAACTTCAAAGGAGAGTCGCGCAACCCCGCGATGCGATCGGCCACAATGGTCACGCCTCGCCGTTCGGCTTCTGCCGCGGCCACCTTCGAAGGCTCAACCCCAAATTGCTTGAAGCCGTTTCCCAGGTAAGCCAACATTTCGCCTCGAAAACATCCCACGTCAAGCACCGACTGTTCCGGCAACCCAGTGAGCGCTTTTTTGATAAAACGCCAAACCTCGCGCTCAGGTCCGTGCTGCCAGCACTCGCCCACGTCCAGACCCTGATAGTAAGTCATCAGCTCGGCTTCGGTGGGCTGAGGATAACGAAAGCGAAGGGTGCAATTCCGACATTCGTAAAGAAATCCGGCATTGGCGTTGGAGTCAAAATCGTGACCCAGAAAATCTGCGGTGTAAACGGGCAGACGACCCCAGCAAACCAGTTTGGGACTGTCGCACGCGATGCACTTTGGTTGCGCCGCGCGCTCGTTACCGTTCGAATCGTTGCCGCTCATCTTTGAAGATTGAAAGAAAGATTAGCAAACTTAGTACGCTAGTCAACAAGCTGCGTAGCAGCGGTCAGGGTTAAGCCAAAGCTGAGGCTTTGCGAGCCTTGGGTCAAACACCTAAGGTAATCGAGCCCCGAAGTGGGCGACAGCGATCACTGGTAATAAGCGACCCTGTCTCCGCAGTCTCTGTCGCCGCTTCGCGGCTCGCCGAATCCAACGAACTCTTACCCAGGGCTCGCAAAGCCTCACCCTGGGCTTAATTCTGCCGCCGCTGATCTCCGCTGCGACTGGGCTACCCAAACCCGACACACCATGTGAGTCAAGTAAGTAGACGCCCTCTCAATGGGAGAGTGAGTCAAACTGTACCGCGATCCTCGCCGGAGCTTGTCTGCGGAATTGGATGCGCTTACATCACGCTCGTCCGGTTTCGCGATTTCAGATTCTGCGCCTTGCTACGTAGCCGTCGTACACTTTCGCGAAGTGGCTCGGGCAATTTAGCGACGACTTTATGCCGCAGCTGCCAGTAGTAATTTTGGTTCTCGACTATCCATGGATAGATGCGCCGGAACGCAAGATTGTCAGCCTCGCGATCCAGTTCAACCAGCGGGGGATGTTTAAGCGGGAACTCCATGGCCTCGAGCGGAACGTTAGCCATGGTCGGAAGAGTGTCCAGAGTATGAGAGGCGGCGTCACCGAAGCCAATGTTCGTTACCAGGTTACGATTGGGAATCGCAGCCAGCATCTGATTGGACCAGAAGGCAAAGAAAAGCTGCCAGTCCCAGGTGTCGAATTCACTCTGAAACGAGCCTTCATAAATCTCACGCCAGTTTTTCTCCGCCACCGGATTCTGCAGAAGTTCCGTGAGCCAGGGTGAATCTCTAAATTCGGGCCACCTGCCCATATCTACATCGTAGTTTTGCCAGGCTCGGCGCCATGAAGCCCAACCCCAAACGGTAATGTGAAGGCCGAAGTAATAACTGTACGGCAGTTGCCGTCGCCCACTCTGAAAGCTGCTGCCACAGATCATCGCGACGCGCTCATCGTCGCGAAATCGCGCCAACATTTCTTCACAGAACTGAAAGAAAGTTGGGTGAGGGAGACAATCATCTTCAACGATGATCACTTCCTCCGCTTGTTGGAACACCCAATCCAGCCCCGAAGAGACGCGCCGTTTGCAGCCGAGATTCACCTCGGAAAAATTCCGCTCGACATCACAATCCCAATCAACCCGATCGATGATTGCCCGGGTGGCTTCGCACAACTCGCGTTCGTCGTCGTGGCGCGGACCATCGGCAACGACGAGCAGCTTCGCGGGTCGCGCCTTTGCAATCTCGGTAAACACACGGGCAGTCCGCTCCGGCCGGTTGAAGATGATAAAAGCGACGGGTGTTTTCAACATAGTGGCACAGACTTCAGTCTGTGATCGTCTGGTTTCTAACACAGACTAAAGTCTGTGCCACTCAGCCGGCTTGATGTTCGGCCTGGCGACCAAGTCGCGGAGCGAAATAAGCGACCGTATGTTGCAGTCCTTCACGCAGCTGAATCTCGGGTGACCAGCCGAGGATTTGCTCAGCGCGACTGGTGTCCGGACGGCGCTGTTCCGGATCGTCGGCCGGCAGTGGCAAATATTCGATCGTCGTCGCCGTGTTGCAGGCGCGCCCGACTTCTTCCGCCAATTCTCTGATCGTAAATTCGTTGGCGTTGCCCAGATTAATTGGATCGTGAACGCCTTCGACATTCATTAAACCAATCAAACCTTCGATCAGATCGGTCACATAACAAAAGGACCGCGTCTGCTCGCCACTTCCGTAAATCGTAATTTTTTCGCCACGCAGGGCTTGCACAATAAAATTCGAAACCACCCGGCCATCATTCTCGAGCATCCGCGGCCCATAAGTGTTGAAGATTCGCGCGATGCGCGTGTCCACCTTGTTCTGCCGGTGATAATCCATCATCAAAGTTTCCGCCAGACGCTTGCCTTCGTCATAACAGGAACGAATGCCGATCGGATTCACGTGGCCCCAATACTCTTCGGTTTGGGGATGGACCTGGGGGTTGCCATAAACTTCTGAAGTGGATGCCTGGAGGATGCGCGCCCGCACACGCTTTGCCAGCCCCAGCATGTTTATGGTTCCCATCACCGAGGTTTTCACGGTTTTCACCGGATTGTATTGGTAGTGAATCGGCGAGGCAGGACATGCGAGATTATAGATTTGATCTACTTCGAGCAGGATTGGTTCGATCACATCATGGCGAATCAATTCGAAACTGGGGTTGTCCAATAAGTGAGCGACGTTCTCGCGCCGGCCGGTAAAGAGGTTGTCGAGGCAAGTCACTTCGTGACCGTCCCCCAGCAGACGTTCACACAGATGCGAGCCCAGAAAGCCCGCACCACCCGTCACCAGAATTCTCAGCTTCGACATTATGATGTAACGCAAACTGTTAGTTTGCGGATCGACTATACGCAAGCTGACAGCTTGCGCTACATACCGCTACTTGACCGCCTCGACATACAAACTTTCAAACTCACGCTCTGAGGCATCAATGTCCTGCATTGCCTGATGCGTCGACACCCCGAATGCGCTTTCTTCTGCCGAGCTGAAACCTGCGTTTCGCAACAACCGGACCAGCGATTCGGCGTCGTAAGCCCAAAGATGTTGACCGTGTTCGCGCATCATCATGTTAACACGATCCATCGGCGTGTCGGCCGGGTCGAGAAACCGTTCGTCGGCCAGAAACTTTTGGTCGCCCGCATACGAACGCAGGAACCGCCCGGCATCCGGCGTTGATAACCTGAGCACACCGCCTGTTTGCAAAACTCGCCGGCACTCGCGCAGCAGGGTCTCGGCGTCGGGCCGGGGAACGTGTTCGATTACGTGCTCGCCAAAAATCGCGGTGGCGCTTTCATCCGGAAACGGCAGCCCGTGCCGCAGATCCCAAACGACATTGATTTCATCACCGCGCGCTGAGTCCAGATTGATCCAACCGCGTAGGGGCTTTGGACCGCAACCGATGTTAATCAGCAGATCTTTTTGCGGCAGGGCGGCAAGGGCTTTCTGCGTGCGCTTTCTGGCTTTCCAGTCGTGATACGGCGCGACGATGCGATTCGCGCGCTCGCGTCCCAGGAGTTGCACCACCAACCGTTTCAACATCAGTGTTATAGCAGCGCCAACAGCGCGAAATGTAATAGCCCAGGGCAACGCCCTGGGTTAGACGGTCAGATTAGACTCAGCGCTGAAAGCGCGTAATCAGACTTCATAACCGCAACAATTCCGCGCTTTCAGCGCTTATCGTTTTCGATGCCGTTAACCTGGGCCGTTGGCCCGGGCTTTTACATTGCACGCCTTTGGCGCTTTGCAAAGCCTTTCTGATCTTCTTTTGACTGGCCCGGGAATTGATTTCTTCAGACTCATTTAAGGTCGCGCAGTTTGAGCGGCCGGAACCTGCAGGTGCTCTCGATGCTTTTCGATGCAGGCATCGATCAATGACACGTTTGCTCGCGTCCAATCAATAGTTCGGCGCAGGCCTTCGCGCACGTCAACTTCAGGTGCGAAACCCAAAGTCTTTTTCGACTTTTCGGTGCTGCCGAATCGCTTGCCTGAATGATCCCACGGACGCGGCGGCAGAAATTGGATTGGGATCGGATTTCCAGTCAACTCGTTAACCGCGGTCGCGAGTTCGAGGATCGAAGTCTCGACACCATTCGCCAGATTGTAAACTTCGCCTGCCGTTCCTTTCGTCGCGCAAAGCATCAGTCCGCGCACGATGTCATCGACGAAAATAAAATCGCGCGTGGCAATTCCTTCGTTCTCGACTGTCAGCGCCATTCCTTTTAACCCGCGATAGACGAAGGTCGGTGTGACATTGCGCCAGACGGTCGCGGGCGTGCCGCGCCATCGGCCCGCGCCCAGAATCTCGCCCGGTCCGTAAACATTCTGAAAACGCGCCTTCACGACAGGCAGCTGGTGCTGTTGAAAATAATAATTCGAATAAAGCTCGCCGATGATTTTTGAGATTTGATAAGGGCTGTCGAGATATAGCGAAACCGGCGCATCTTCGTGCGTCGCTTCGGCTTTGTCATAAGTCTTTTCCGCCACGGTGCAACCAGCCGACGAATAGACGACTCGCTTCAGGTTGCCGAAATTCTTGATCCGCTCGTAAAGCTTGAGCGTGGTGAGAGTGTTGTTCTCGTGATCCGCGAGCGGATCATGCATCGAGCTCTGATTTCCGTGATAGGTGGCGAGATGAAAAACATAATCCAAGTCGCCGGTTAGCTGATCGAGCACCGCGTCATCAGTAATTGAACCTTCAATGAAAGTTACGGCCTGGTGCTCGGGAACATTCACGCGTTCCGCCGACAGCAGGTTATCAACGATCAAGAGCTGTCCGGCATTCGACTCCAGAAGTTTTTTGGCGAGGTTGCTGCCGACAAAACCGGCGCCACCGACAATCAAGATTTTGCTGTTCGTAAATTCGTTCAAGCTTTTCTCCAGGTTGTTGTTGAGTTGTAGCGTAGGCTGTCCAGCCTGCGCCACCCTTCATCAGCACGCAGACTAGACAGTCTGCGCTACTTTAAGCCTTCGCGTCCTTCGCTTCGTCCAGCCTCAGGTGGGTAAAGGTCTGGGTGATTCCGTTCTCTTTGTACCAGTCGATTGCGGCGCGCACGCCATCTTCCAAAGGCGTCGTCACCTGCCAATCGAATGTCTGGTTTGTCTTCGAAGGATCTAGCAGAATCGTATACGCATCGTCAGGATTGCGCGGGCGAACCTCAACCTCGCCGTCCATCGAAATGCCGAGCGCTTTCACAGTCGCGTCGAACAATTCTTTGATTGAGTAATCGCTCCCGGACGAAATGTGGTAATAGCCGGCACTGCCGACGCCATCGATCGCTTTCATGACACAATCAACCAGGTCGTTTACGAAAATAAAATCACGGCGCGTGTCCATCGCGAAGCAAGCTTTGCCCGTCGTCAGGCGTTGAAAAAAAGTAGGCAGCGGCCCGCTCAAGTTTCTCGGGCCGTAAGCATTCGCCAGACGAAAAGAAAGAAAGTCGAGGCCGCCCAATTCGACGTACTGTTCGCCGGCGGTCTTGCTGATGGCGTAGCTGCTGCCTTCCGGCTTCAACGGATGGTTCAAAGTAATCGGCTGCTCAATCGGTTTCAGTCCATAACCCAACGCGGTTTGAAAATAGATCAGCCGCTTGGCGCCGGTCCGCTTCGCGGCCTGCACGACGTTGGCCGAACCGAGGACATTCGTGCGTGCGTCTTCGGCCCAATCTTCCGGATCGCGATACGCCGCCGCGGCGTGAACCACCACGTCCGGCTTGAATTCATCGAACAGACCGTTAACCAAATCAGAATCGGCGATTGTCCCTTCGACGACCTTTAAATTTGTCTGCGGCTGCAAATTGTCTCGGCGGCCCGTCGCATAATTATCAATGACCAGCACCTGATCATTGCGGCCGAGCAATCTGTCAGCCAGATGCGACCCGATAAAGCCGGCGCCGCCTGTAATAAGAACTTTCATCAATCAAACTCTCCTTGAAAAAATATGTAACGCAAACTGTTAGTTTGCGATGCTTATCCCCACACCAAAGTTAATTAGACAGGATTACGATTGACAGGATTGACAGGATTAAGAGTGAAAACCGAATGTTCTTCTCCAAATTCTGTTAATCATGCAAATCCTGTCAATTGCTCTACTCTTCCGCAAGCTGACAGCTTGCGTTACAGAAAGCCAAACGTAAGTCAATCAAGTAGCTTCCTAAATCCACTGGCCTTGTCATGGAATTCCTGCTGCCACAACTCCAGGCACAGTAGGCCCCAAATCTTGCGGCCAAACTTTGGTTCTTTATCCAGGCCCGAAATTATTTTCCGATTATCCACCAAATCCCGATTCAGGGCATTCTGAGCTGTGAACGTGTCCTGAACAAACTCCCGAGCCTCGCCACTGATCCATTCCGTCAAAGGTGTCGGAAAGCCCATCTTGTCCTTGCGATCGACGATGATCTCCGGCAGCTCAGAACGCATCGAGTCTTTCAGGACCTGCTTCATCGTTCCGTCTTTGAACTTCACGTTGGAAGGCATGGTCGCGGCAAATTCGACCATTGGATGATCCAAAAAAGGCACCCGCGATTCCAGGCCATGGGCCATGCTAACTCGATCTTCGACCTGCAAGAGCGCCGGCAGCAAAGTCTTGAAATCAAAATGCGTCATCCGGTCAAAGTAGGATTCCTTGCCGACGTTGTTGCCGTTAAAGACAGTCTGAAAGGTTTCGAACGGCGAATAGTCTCCCAAAAGGTTCCAATGGATTTCGTCCTGCAAGAGCGGCGCGCGATTAATCAGACGGAAGTAACGCCGGTCCATGTCTTCGAACAAACCGTCACGCCAGAACTCCTGCAGCATCGGTTTGTAGTTGTGCAGCGCCGTCAGGTTGGGAATGATCGATTCGTAGGTAACAACATAGTTGCCATTATTGATCGTGCCGTCGATCGCCGCCTTGATGCACTGTTCAAAATAAGCAATCAGATAACGCGTGTAACCGCCGAAAATTTCGTCTCCCCCCTGGCCCCCCAAAACGACCTTCCGATGTTTGGCGGCGAGTTGCGAAACCATGTACTGCGGAAATGATCCCGGCCCGGCAACCGGATAGTCGAGGTGATAAATTACCTTGCGAATATTATCGATGAAGTCTGCAGCCGTGATGTCGATCTCATGCAGACTGAACCCGCGCCATTCAGCCAGGGCGCGCGCATAGCGGCTTTCGTCATAGTCTTCGCTGAATGAAAATTTGCCGGTGAAGGCCTTGAAATCACCGTTCGAATGGCGGCTGGCGATTGAAGCAACTGCGCTTGAATCCAGTCCGCCGCTCAGGTATGTCCCGACAGGGACGTCTGCTCGTAAATGCAGGCCGACTGACTCAGACAGCAATTCGCGCAAACGTTCGTCGAAATACTTTGGCGTGTGGTCGAAATCAAGGTCGTAATAAACTTCCCAATAGCGTTTGATTTCGACGGCGCCGTTTCTGACCGAAAGGGTATGCCCCGGAAGCAGTTCCTTTATGCCCTTAAAGAGCGTTTTTCCGGCCAGGCAGAATTGAAATGCGAGATAGTCCTTAAAGCCTTCGACGTCCGTTTCAATTCTGTCGACGAAAGGCAGGAGAGCTTTCACTTCGGATGCGAAATAAAAGTTGTCGCCGGCGGTCACGTAGTAGAAAGGCTTTATCCCGAAGCGATCACGAGCGCAAAACAGTTCCTGGCGCGCTTCATCCCAAAGCGCGAAGGCAAACATCCCACGCAGGTGCGTGACGCAATCTTTTCCCCAGCGACGGTAAGCCGCCAGGATCACTTCGGTGTCAGAAGTAGTTTTGAAACTGTCTGCGCCGAGCTCTTCACGCAACTCAATGTAGTTGTAGACCTCGCCGTTGTAAGTGATCCAATTACCCGCCTCGTCCTTCATCGGCTGATCGCCGGTTGAGAGGTCGATGATGCTCAAGCGCCGGTGCGCGAAGCCGGCACAGCCACTCTGGTGCTGCCACACACCATGGCCGTCCGGCCCACGATGGCGCAACAATTCATTAATTGCCGCCAGCCGCCGGCCCAGATCCGGAAGCTCTTCAAAAGAGAGGTTCAGCACTCCGCCGATTCCACACATTTCAATCCTTCTCTTTTGAAAAAGCGGGAGTGTGCCGAGGTTGAATCATTGTTCTTAGTTTTCTAAACAATTTGAGCAGTGGTCGTGCTGTGAACGCCAGCGCGTCCCGGCCGGGGAAAACTTTATGATACATCACGGCGTTCTTCTTTGCCCGAAAACGGAGATATCTCTCGTCGCGTTTGAGTTGTGAAGTGATTGCGGCGGCGTCAGCCACAGACACGTTGGGCGCGAGGCCTTCCCGCAACAGCTCCTCATCAAAGCTCTTAATAAAGCTCTCGTAGCTATACTTCCCGGATACGATCAAATCCCGGTAAGCATTCTCTGTTAATTCTCGTCGCAGAGCCTGATCACGAAACATGCGAATCACGTCGTCAAAGTTCGAGAAGTCTTTCTTCAGCGGAATGTAGTGAACCATCGGTTCCAAAAGCCCCGAGTATCTACCTTCGAAAAGGATTTGAGTAACTCGAAATGCGGCTGCTTCAAAGGCGCGCGGACTGATCGTGCGATAGTAGATGTTGTCCTCAAATTGATTAAGGAATTTCTCGGACAGCTCTTCAAAACTGATCGCGGGCTGTTGCTTCAGAATTTCGTCTGTCTGATTTCGCACGACATCGTCCGGGTCGACAATTGACACTCCGGCTTCCACGCCAAGTACGCCCCGGCAGTTGGCCAGAAAGCGATACCAATCCGTGCCGTAGATACGCTGCTCTTCCTCGGTCCCAAGATCCAACCTCAGTCCCAGACCTTTAGCTCGTTCGGCGAAGCGCAGAGCAATGTCAGTCTTTTCCTGCGCTCCTCGGCCCATGTAATAGTCAAGTCGGCGCGCTCGATATCCGATGTCGATTGTGCGTTTGTCTTCAGGTACGGTCAGCACGTTAGCCAATGCTGTCAATTCCTGGCTGACGTGGCCCGGGATGTAATTAATCAACTTCGGGACGTGGGTGTACTTTTGATAGAAGTCCTTGAAAGTAGTTTCTTCAAACAGGGTGTAGACGCAATCAAGCTTTTGATGATTAATAAATTCAAAGCGCCTCTGGCAGTAATGAAATTCGTCCTGAAAGAAAGCGATCTTGTAACTGGATGCAGATTGCTCGAGGTAATTCCAAAATTCTTCCGGCAGCAAAACAGGTCGCGGCCCAACCCACGGACCAAAGATCGAATAGTGAAACACGATTATCCGAAACCGCAATTCATTCAGACACTTCGGGAACCCCAACTCTGTATTGACGGCCCAGACCGGGAAACGAGAATGATGCGCAAAGGCATTGACGTGGTCCATTATGGTCGGCGCATTAGCCGCCAGCGGGTGGTGGTAGATTAACAGAATGCCGTCTACAGATTTCGCTCCTTCGTTTATCATTTTGTAGCTATTTCTTTTCTGAAAAAGAGTGCGTAACGCTTCATTTTCTCTCAACGGCCAGCCTCTGCCTGACTTTTGAGGGCAAAGCCTTTTCAAGCCTTGAATAAATTGTAGACCCCTCCCCAGCCCGCATGCTTACCAGAATGGGTGGGCAATCCCTGTTGATCCAGCTCCAGACCCTGGAGAAAGTTTCGATGCTCTTCGGCCAATCTGGGATCCTGCCGCGCCGCAGCGAGGTATTTTTTGAGGCAGTTCAGTTCCACATCGGACAGATAGCCTCCGACGTACTCGCAACGAAAGCCCGCCGCTTTGCTCAACTCGATAAAATCAGCGGCGCGATAGCATCTGGCAATCGGACACTTCCCCGTTCCATCCGCTTCGACGTCGACCGTTAAGTGAAATGCCTGATCTGCGTTCATCCCGGGAAACGCATTCTGCACAATAAGCTTTTCATAAGCAGTATGGAGATGAAACCAGACACTCTCGCGATTGTAGACCATGACACATCCGCGTCCGCCCGGTTTCAAAACACGATGGAACTCTCGCAGCAGAGCCTCCGGATTACTGGTGTGATGGAGCACGCCGCCAGAGTGCAAGTAGTCGACGCTTTCGCTCTCGAGCGGAATCCGATTGATGGTGTCTGCCGAGTGAATCAGGGAAATCCGATCAGGATCGACGTTGTGCAGGGCCAGACGCTCGCGGGCCATCTGCAATGCTTTCGTGGAAATATCAATCCCAATAATCTTTCGGGCGCCGGTATTGATGGCAAACCCGACGACATCATTTCCCGGTCCGCACCCGTAATCGAGGATAGTCTCGCCGTCGTGACTTCCGTAGAGATTCATAAACTCCTCAAAGAGCGGATAAAGCTGCGCGCGCCATTTTAGATATTTAGTCGAAAGGTAAGGAGTCTTAAAGGATTCATTGTGGACGGTATGCTCGTTCCAGAAACTATCCACCACGGTCGCATCGCCGGCATTCAGTTCCTCAATCTCGGGTGGCAATCCCCGACGGCTAGATTTCCCGACGATCGTCCAAAAGAGATCGGCGATCCTCTTCTTCGTATTACCCAACGAGTATCCGAGCCGCCATTTCGCGCGGGCCGCGTAACTCGTGTTGCGCACTGTTTCCCTCATTAAAATTCTACCCGCCGCTATTTGATGGCTCGGGCGGTGAAGTACAAGTCCAGTCCGGCCAGTTTCCCGGCCGTCGCCAGCCACACGTTGCGCGAAATTCTGCCGCCGTATCTCGGTAAAATTTCCTCGCCCTGAAAATTCTCGACGTGGATATCCAGGAACTCAAAGTTGTGAAAGAGGTTTTTCAGCTCTCGCTTTGAGTAAACGGTTCCGTAAGGATTAGCTGAGCCGTCATACATTTCGTTGACGCATTCCTGCCGAGTTTTTCCGCGCCAGTCACGGCTCATGCGACGCGCGAGCGGAATATAAATCTGGTACCGGTATGAGTTCCGGTTGTAAACCATCCCTTTCATCAGCCCGCCGGGCTTAAGCACCCGGTGAATCTCGTCGACAGCTTTTTTAATCTCCGGAATGTGATGTAGACAACCAACACTTACCACAGTGTCCAAAGAATTATCGGCCAAAGGAATTGTGGTTGCACTCGCCTGAATCAATTGGATGCCGAGATCGAAGTGTCGATTTCGGCTTTGATTCAATTCGATTGTGCCGCCTGAGAGATCTAATCCGATGCAGGTTTGGGCCACTTGAGCAATTCGATGCAGACTGGCGCCCGAACCCAAACCGATCTCCATTACTCGCCGGCCTCGCATCGACTCTAAATCCAGATACGGAAAGTAGTAGGGATAGAGCGCCTCAAAGTATTTATCGAACTCAATGAAATACTCACGGCTGTGCGGAGGAAGATCGAGGTGTGTCGTGCCACAGGGCTGGCTGTCCCAGAATTCTCGAATGCGGTTCTGAATCTTTGACATACACTTTGATCTCTATTTCTTGCGAACCGCCAGATTAAGGCCTTGCATAAAAGTGTACAGCAGGATGCCAGCCTGCTGATGTTGTCGCCTGGTTCTCAAGCTTTTTCGCAGACTCGACAACAGGCTGGCAGCCTGTTGTACGCTTGGGCAAGGCTCCAGATTGATATCCATGGGCAGGAACGAGTTTCTTCATCAACTTCTGATAGAAATTCGGGTAAGAGTCATTGAATTTTTGAATCATGAGGAAGAATTCTCTCCAGCCTTTCTTTGCATCAAAACGTCAACCGAATCGAGAGCAGCGGTCTGCCACGCCAGTCGCGGCCTGATCGATCCACCGAAGCCACCGTAATAGTCCCCCCTCAAAATCCCATCGTCAACGGCCTCGACAGCAACCGCTCGGTCAACCGTGAACATCTCGCTCCAATGCGCAGAGAATCCTACGATTGAAAAATAATATCTGCCTGAATTCAGGAGATCGCCGGGAAGTCGGCAGGTGCTTTTGTACTGGCCTGGCGGCAGCGGTTTTCCGTAATAAAATTTCTCCGTATTACTCAATGAACTGAACAGGACCCGCGCGTCAGCGTCGAACATTATTAACGAGAAGCCGACCGGCCCCTGTTTAATCACTTCGTAGCCAATCTCAACAATTAAGTCGTCAGAGATATTAATGGATGAAACTTCAGAGCCTGTCAAATCAAGCAGCCGCACCGAATTGACCCTAAAAGAACCGTTGCCGGGGCGCTGTTCCGGGCTCCAGACCTTGTGACTCGTCAGCGAGCTCCCAACCAAATAATGCTGTAACACACTGGCGGTATCGCCTTCCTTTTCAATTGAGCCATGGTCCAGCAGAATCGCGCGGTGGCAGAGCGATTGGACCGCCGCCATGTTGTGGCTGACGAACAAAATTGTCCGCCCGCCTTCGGCAACTTCGCTCATTTTTCCCAGACACTTCTTCTGAAACTCGACATCGCCAACCGCCAGCACCTCATCGACGACTAGAATCTCGGGCTCAAGATGCGCCGCCACGGCAAAAGCCAGACGGACATACATGCCGGACGAATAACGTTTGACCGGCGTATCCAGGAATTGTTCGATGCCTGAGAAATCAACTATCTCGTCGAACTTGCGACTCACTTCCCGGCGCTTCATGCCGAGTATGGTGCCGTTTAGAAAAATGTTTTCGCGGCCGGTCAACTCCGGATGAAATCCAGTGCCAACTTCCAGCAGCGATCCCAGTCGCCCGTGAATTTCCATGCGTCCTTCGGTTGGCGCAGTAATTCGCGAGAGCAATTTGAGCAGAGTAGATTTTCCGGCGCCGTTGCGTCCGATGATGCCGAGGACTTCGCCGCGATTCACCTCGAAGGAAACATCTCTGAGCGCCCAGAAATTCTGCTCGTCAGGTACAGGTTTTCCAATCCTGCCCAAACGCCGCAAGGGCGAAGACATCGCTGCCGCCAGCGCCGACAAGAATGTTTCGTGACGTTCCCGCCGGCCGCCGATCCGGTACTGTTTACCGAGATCTCTTACGCTGATTGCCAGATCATTCATGCGCTAGACGATGTCCGCGAAGGTCTTTTCGGTGTAGCGAAAGTAGTAGAGGCCGCTGATGAGCAGAACCACGGCCGACGCTGAAGAGATTGCGATTAGTCGCAAAGGCGCGACGCCGGTCCCCAGCAAAGCCCAGCGGAACCCTTCAATCACTCCAACCATCGGGTTAACTGCGTACAGATATTGCCAGGGAACCGGAACCATTCTGCTCGGGTAAGCGACCGGTGAAAGGAACAGGCCAAACTGGACCAGCACACTGACAATGTGGCGGACGTCCCGATACTTGACGTTCATGGCTGCAAACCACAAGCCCGCGCCTAAAGACGACACCATTGCCAGAACCATGAAAACCGGCAGCCAAACCAGGTGCACGGTCGGCGCCCAACGGTAATAGACCATCAGACCCAGCAGCATAAACAAGGCAATCCCGAAATCGACGGCGGGCGGAAATAAACTGGTCAGCGGAATCAGGAGTCGCGGGAAGTAGACCTTTGACAGCAGATTTGCGTTGTTCACCAGGCTGTTGGACGCGCTTCCCAAGGTCGTCGCAAAGTACTGCCACGGTAGCAGGGCCGCAAAAGCAAACAAAACATACGGCGCGCCTTCCGAAGGTACAGCCGCCATTCGGCCAAAAAAGATCGTAAACAAAATCATTGTCAGAACGGGTTGGACCAACGCCCAGGCCGTACCAAGGATCGTCTGTTTGTAGCGGATGTTGATATCGCGCCAGGCCAGGAAGAGGAGCAGGTCGCGATAATCCCAGATCTCTCTTAAATTGAAATCGGTGAGCCCACGCGACGGCTCAATCACGATCGTGGCTACCGACCTTGCATTTCTTTCCTCAACCATCAAAAAGGGCAATTCCTTGGAGTCTGCAGGAAAAGGATTTCTCCGTGTAACTCGGTGGAGTCTCTGCGTCTCTGTGGTGAAAACACTCAGAAAAATCAACCACAGAGTCAAAGAGATCGCACAGAACTTATTTCTCCGACAGCCTCCTACGCAGGCTCTCGGGCCACGATGACTTCCATGGCAACTGGCACAACTTCATCCTTACGTCGTGAATAACGAAACACCTTGGACCATTTTTGCGCCGGCCGTTCAACCAGTAGATATAACAAATACGCGGAGGTTATCGCAGCCACCAGCGGCACGATGAACGGCAGGAATCCGCTGAACGTGTTTTGATCGGCGCCGAGGATTCGGGCCAGAACACTTTGCGCCATGAACGCCACCGGCGCGTGCAGCAAATAAAGCGAATAAGAAATGTTGCCGAAAAACGTTGCGACGCTGCTCTTGAATCGAAAGTTCAGGATCACAACCACCGCCAGCAAACCAGAGATGGTCCAGTCTATCCCCAGACCGGGAGTGATAACCGCGAAGACGGCCGACAGCATTACAAAAAATATGCATTGCCGCTTGCCTATCAAACCAATTCGATATTGACAGGCTACTATTCCCAGAAGGAATTGGCACAAGTGACCAACCACATACCAGGGATTCGGCATGAGCTTGCTGAGTAAGATCATCACCAGAATGAGGGCAATGCGCGTCGCCGTGTTGCGACTGAAAAGCAGTGGATAGATCAATCCGATTAGCAAGTAGAACTGAAACTCAACTGCCAGTGTCCAAAACACCGGATTTATCCAGGGATAGCCGACGAACGCGTTCAGATACCCGAGATGCAAAAGCACCTGAACCCAACTTAGGTTGAAGGGCGCGCCGTGACGCGGAATCACGTGGGCCGCGTACTGCATTGCGATAATCAGGATGATGGTTGCGAAATAAGGCGGATCGAGCCGCACGATCCGCTTAAGTATGAAGGTAAAATAATTCCGGATCTCGTATCCATACGCATGAAGCGAGTAAGGGATGATGAAGCCGGAGATCACGAAAAATACCGGCACTCCCAATCGACCATACTTGAAGATCGTGTCCACATGCGCGAGCCGCGCGACAAAGGCGATGTGAGCCACGCAAACCCCCAGACTCGCGATGCCGCGCAGAAAATCAAGTACTTCAACTTTCCCTGCGACTCTGGTCTTTATTGTCGGAAGTGAAGCTGCCAAAAACTTTTCTCCGATTTGATTAACTTTGTGCCTAGCCTTAAAAGTCTGAGAATCTTACTCTCATTCACACTGGCTTTAGCCCGGTGATCAATGACCGCGCAAATCACGAGAACCGTTTCAACGGTTCTCAGTGCTCCTTGCAAGGCACTCCTTCGAACTCAACCGCCTCCAGCGTCGTGAGATCAGAAAGTAACGTTAAAACGGTTACTAATACCCTCCGCCGCGTATCACGGGGCTGAAGCCCGGTGTGAATGAGACGTACGTTTCAACTTTTTTTGGCCAAGGGCCTACCTTGGTTACGTGCTTCGGCTTTGCCGGAATCTTCTGATTAACGAGGCGACAGTTTCCTCCGAAAACAAGGCAACCAGCAAGCGGCGCGATTTGTTGCGCGCCTGGGCCCCGAACGAATAAAGATTGAGTGCCACCTGAACCCAGCCGATCGCGTCCGACAACCGCATCCATCGATAAATCAGAGCCGAGAGCCAGCCTGAGCCTTCAACCGATCCCTCTTCGAGATCAGGAATCGATTGTCGCAGTACGAGCTCGACGAAGCTCCGATTAGTATAGCGACCTGACTCGACTATGTCCCGATACGCGTTCTCAGTGATTTCGTCTCTCAGGTCGTCCCGTTTAATAGCCTCAAGAATGCTTTCGATATTACTAAAGTCACGTTTCAATTCCAGGTAATGACGGTTAGGAACCAGGACGCCGTCATATTCGCCCTCCACCAGAACCTGGCAGGTGCGCGTGGCACACGCTTCGAGGTGTCTCGGCGAAATCGCGACGTATCGCAAACCTCCATCGAGGGCGGGAAAACAAGCGGATTCGACCTCGTCGAAAGACGCGTCAGGTTTTTGGGACAGATAGTCTTCAGTCTTTCTCTGAATTGATCCGTCACGATCCAGAATGCTCGCGCCACCCTCAACGCTGATTGCATATTTGCAGCGCAGCAGAAAGCGATACCAGTCGTCGCCCACGAGCGTATCTTCCCGGCGCGTCGAAATGTCGATCCGCAAATTGTGCTGAGGCGTTCTTTCCTGAAAGACGTCGGCGATTTCCTGTCGCAGAAATCCATGGCGGCCCAGATTCGGCGCCGCCCGCCAGGTGCGATAACCAATATCGAGATCGCGCGGTGGTGCTTCACGAGCCAGTCGATCAATGCGCGATAGCGTTGAGTCATCAAGATAACCGGCCAGCACGTTGCTGATCTTTACGTTGGCCGGGTCGATCCGATCGTAGATTTTTGGCCATTCTGATTTCGGCGCGAGCGAAAAAATACAGTCGATGTCGAATTCCGTTATGAAATCCTGCAAGACATCTGTGCACAGGTACTCGTCCTGGGGAAACACGATCTTAACGGCATCAATCGATTTCACCTCCTGCGCTCTCTTAAGCGGTTCCTCAAACCATTCCTTGACGACACGCGTCGACAGAAAGAGATGGGCGAAGACGATCAGATCGAATTTGACATACTTCAGGTACCAGGGAACGCGGCGCACCGTGAAGTTCAGATAAAAGCAGTTGTGATCAGAATAGCGGCGAAAGCTGTAGAGCTGGTCCCATAAGGTTACCCTCAGGGGGTACTGGTTAGACACATACAGAATGAGGATGTTCAGTCGCCGGCCCATACATTACTTCATGGCTCGGGCGGTGAAGTAGAGGTCCAACCCGGCTATTTTTCCCAGTGTTTTGAGCCAGACGTCTTCGTTTGCCATTGCCTTAAATCGACGACTAAGTGGAATGTAAAACATGATAACGAGACGAATGAGGGTTGTAAACCATCCCTTTGAACTTCCGCCCGGTGTCAAAATCCCGTAGTTGCCTATTTTGAAATTCTCGACTCATCCTCAGCGCTCTCTGCGCCTACCTCGGTTTTTTTCTCAGCGGTAAATGCTTTTCAGATATTGGTTAACCGCAGAGGAGAACAGGGGTTTCCGCAGGGAGCCACAGAGGAAAACGAAATTAGGCCATAACCCAAAATCCGAAGCCGTTGAGGTGATTCATCGGGTTACTTGCTCGACCAGGCGCTCGACGATCTTCTCCGCGGCGTTTCCGTCCCCAAAAATTTGCGCCGGCGGTTCGGTCGGCCAAACGGTTTCATTCACCGCCCTCCGGATTCCTTCAGGGGTGACTCCGGCGATGATGTTCCAGCCCGCGTCCACAGTCTCAGTCCATTCAGTTTCAGGCCGCAAGGTCACGCAGGGGACGCCGAAAAAGAAAGCTTCTTTTTGCATCCCTCCTGAGTCGGTCAGGATTAGACGCGCATTTCGTTCGAGCATCAGCATGTCGAGATAGCCGACCGGCTCGATCATCTTTATCGCGCCATCAGCAATGCCCAGGTGCAGTTGATTGATGCGCTCGCGGGTGCGCGGATGAACCGGAAATACGATCGTTTCTTTCAGTTCAATGAATGCGGAGAGAATGCCGCGCAAGGTTTCGAGATCGTCTGTGTTGTAAGCCCGATGCACCGTCGCCAGCAGAAATTTCCCGGGGCTTAAGTTCAGCTGTTCGAGGATGGTCGAACGCTCTTCGGCGATCTTTCCGAATTGCCGCACGGCATCGAACATCGTATCGCCAACCAAACTGACACCGCTCGTGATTCCTTCGCGCGCCAGATTGTCGACCGCCGTCTGCGTCGGACAAAACAGATAATCCGAAACATGATCAGCCAGCACGCGATTGGTCTCCTCGGGCATGGCGCGATTGAACGAGCGCAAGCCGGCTTCGATGTGGGCCAGACGCACGTCCAGCTTGGCGGCGACCAGGGCCCCGGCCAAAGTCGAATTCGTATCGCCGTAAATCACGACACAATCCGGCTTATTACTTTCCATCACCTGCTCGAGCTTGCTCAGCATCTGCGCCGTTTGGGCCGCGTGCGAGCCTGAGCCGACTTCCAGATTGATGTCAGGTTCGGGGATTTGCATCTCGTCGAAAAACACACGAGACATTTGGCGGTCGTAATGTTGACCGGTATGGACCAGGAATTCGGTGTGACCAGCGGCGCGCAGGGCACGACTAACTGGCGCGGCTTTGATGAACTGCGGCCGAGCGCCGACTACGGTTAGGACTTTCAACCTCAGGTCGTCCTCGACTTGTAGAAATCAGCGATCGCATTTACGACCGTCGCAATCATCTCTTCGGTCAGTTCCGGATAGATGGGCAGCGCCAGGGTTTCGGCTGCGGCACTCTCGCTCAAAGGGAAATCGCCCGACTGATAGTTGAGGTCGGCGAAGCATTCCTGCACGTGCATCGGCACCGGATAATAAATTTCCGTTCCGATCTTTCGCTCTTTCAAATGCTTCATCAACTCGTCGCGATGGCCGCTGCGAATCACAAACTGGTTATAGATGTGCCGGCCGTCGGAAGTTTCTTCCGGCAGCACCACACCTGACAAATCCGCCAGACGATTACCGGCGACTACCGCCGGCTTGATGGCCATCTCAGCTTCTTCGAACAGCCTGCGGTAGGTCGCGGCGTTTCGCTGACGCGCGTCAGTCCATTGATCCAGATACTTGAGCTTCACTCGCAGGATAGCCGCCTGAATCGCGTCCAGACGAAAATTGCCACCGACGACTTTGTTGTAGTACTTGGGACTGTAGCCGTGATTGCGCAGCAGTTTGATTTGCTTCGCGAGCTCGGCGTTGTTGGTCGTAATCATCCCGCCGTCGCCACAGCCACCGAGATTCTTCGAAGGGAAGAAACTGAAACAACCCATATCGCCGATCGAGCCGGCGCGCCGTCCGCGCGATTCGGCGCCGATAGCCTGCGCGGCATCTTCGATCACAATAAGTTTGTGCTCGCGCGCAATCTCCATGATCGGATCCATGTCCGCAACCTGGCCGTAGAGATGAATCGGAATGATGGCCCGGGTGCGATCGGTAATTGCCGCCGCAACCTGCTTCGCGTCGATGTTGTAAGTCAGCGGATCGATGTCGACGAAAACCGGTTTGGCATTCAGTCGCGCCACCGCGCCGGCCGTCGCAAAAAAGGTGTAGGTCGAGGTAATGACTTCATCGCCCGGCTTCAAGTCGATAGCCATCAAAGCCACCAGCAAAGCGTCGGAACCTGAGGACATGCCAATCCCGAACTCGCACTGCGAGTAGGCCGCGATCTCTTTTTCCAGAGCTTCAACTTCCGGACCCAGGATGAAGTACTGCGCATCGGCGACCCGATCGATCGCTTCGCGAATCTCTTCGCGTAAAGTCGCGTATTGAGCTTTTAAATCGAGCAGCGGCACCGGCCGCGTTTGAGTTTCAGTTCCCAACATTTCAATCTTCGCTTTCTGAATAATGTATCGCAGACTGTCCAGTCTGCGAGTCTCAGAGACCCTAAACGTGAAGCAGACTAGACAGTCTGCTTTACATTTTCGCCGGCTCCAGCGCTTTGTCTTCCGGCCAATCCAGGCAATGCAATTTTCCGTCGGCCTCTTCGTAACGCCAACCGCTCTCGGGACAAATCAGGTTATTTGCGGCGTCTCGCTTTTCCAAACGGTGCCCGTGACGGCTCATCCAGGCTTTGCGTTGCGCCGGGACGCCGAGCATCAGTGCATAGTCCGGAACATCGCCGCGCACCACTGCGCCCGCGCCTATGAATGCATAGCGCCCGACGGTCGCGCCGCACACGATTGTGCAGTTGGCCCCGAGCGTGGCGCCCCGCCGCACCAGCGTGCGTTGATACTGGCTGTGGCGGATGATCTGCGAACGCGGGTTGATTACATTTGTGAAAACGCACGAAGGCCCGCAGAAAACGTCGTCTTCCAACTCGACGCCGGTGTAAACCGAAACGTTATTTTGAATCTTGACGTTATTGCCAATCACCACGTCGTTGGCGATGTTCACATTCTGTCCCAGGATACAGCGCTCGCCGAGGCGAGCGCCTGACTGCACGTGGCTAAAGTGCCAAATCTTTGTCCCGGCGCCAATCTCAACCGGATCGTCAACATAGGCACTCTCGTGCACGAAATAATTTCGCTCGGTCATGAAACGACAGCTGCTCCTTTTTCGCTTTCGACCGCCAGAGTCAAAGGCTCGCCGTTAGTCACCAGCGATCTCTGCGCGGTCTGTAACACCTGCAAAACGCGAAGGCCGCTTTTCCCGTCGGTCAAAGGTGGTTTGCGGTTCTGGATCGATTGCAGAAATGCATGACACTCCAACTGCAGCGGTTCTTCGTTTTCGAATTCAACCAACTCGCCGGCTCCCTTAATCGGCACCGGCTGGCCTTCACGAACCTCGACGCGCTGATCGTAAAGCACCAGTTCTTTGGTAACGTCGTTATAGCTGGCCATCTTATTTGAGCCGATCACGACCAGCCGCTGTTCTTTGAAAGGATGCAGCCAGGAAACGTAAATGTGTGCGCGCACGCCATTCTCAAAAAGCATGTGCGTAATCGTCACATCGGCGATGTTGGGCTGCACGTAATTGCCGCCGTGGGCCGAAACCTGAAGAGGCATGCCATGCATCAGCCGCAGAATCACGGCAATGTCGTGCGGCGCAAAACTCCAGAGAATATTTTCTTCGCGGCGGACCTTTCCCAGGTTCAGGCGATTCGAGGAGATGTAATGCACATTGCCCAGCTCGCCGGCGTGAATTAATTGGTGCAGCTTAATGATGGCCGGATGATATTCGAGCACATGGCCCACCATCAGCATGCGCTCGTTTTCTTCGGCCAGCCTGACCAGCGTTGCGCCATTTTCATAAGTCAGCGCCAGAGGCTTTTCGACAAAAACGTCCTTGCCTGCTTCCAGTGCCGCCCGCGCCAACTCGTAATGCGTCTCAGCCGGAGTTGCAATCACCACGCCGTCAACATCCGACTCCAGCGCTTCACGAATATCGCTTACGACAGTCGCCTCTGGCGCTAACTCGGCAGCTGTGGCGCGGCCGGCCGGCGTCGCGTCGCAACACAGGGCCAGCGCCTTCAACTTGCTGAAGTTGCGCACTAAATTTTTGCCCCAATAGCCACAACCAATCACGGCAATTGAGGGCGAGCGGTCTTTCTGCATTTCTTATTCGATGGGTGAGCTCGTAGCGAGGTCCGTGGATGAGCGGAGAAGGCTTTGCAAGCCGCCGTTACCAGGAAAGCTCTGAGCAGTCCAGTTTCAGTTGTCACCGTGGTGCGATCTTAAAAATTGAGTCTATACGCGGGGTTAGGGAGGGTCAAGTGGGCCGGTTTTGGCATTTCAGAGTCGAGGTGTGCTATACGATGCTGGCTTGCTTAAACTAAGTGGCACGGGCGTCTCGCCCGTGAAACCACGCGCAGGATGCGCGTGCCACGCCTGAAAAGATTCTGATGCAGAAGTTATTCATCACCGGAGGCGCCGGTTTTATTGGCTCGGCATTTGTGCGGCGCGTGCTCGAGCGCTGGCCCTTGTGTGAAGTCGTCAACTTTGACGCGCTGACGTACGCCGGAAATTTGGACAACCTTCAGGACATCGATTCTGCGCGCCATCACTTTGTTAAAGGCGACATCGCCGAGAAGCAGGCGGTGCTTGACGCGCTTCCTACGGGCATTGATGCGATCGTAAATTTCGCCGCTGAGTCGCACGTGGACCGAAGCATTTTTTCGGCTGATGAATTCATTCGCACGAACGTTCTGGGTACGCAGGTGCTTTTGGATTGCGCGCGCGATCGCCGCGTTCAGCGTTTCCTCCAGGTTTCGACTGACGAAGTCATGGGCAGTTTGCCCGAAGACGAACAGGCCTTTTTTTCTGAAGATTCCCCATTTAGCCCGAACAGCCCTTACGCTGCTTCGAAGGCTGCGGCTGAACATCTGGCGCGCGCCGCTCATCACACATTTGGGTTGGATATAATTATCACGCGCTGCGGGAATAACTACGGCCCGCGCCAGTTCCCGGAAAAATTTCTTCCTTTAATGATGGCCAACGCAATGAGCGATAAATCGATTCCGGTTTATGGTGACGGCCTTAACGTGCGTGATTGGGTCTATGTTGACGATCATTGTCGCGCCCTTTTGCTGGCCCTGGAAAAAGGAAGGTCGGGCGCGATTTATAACATTGGCGCCCGTAACGAGAGACGCAATCTCGACGTCGCAAAGTCCGTACTCGATCAATTGGGCAAACCACATTCGCTGATCAAGTTTGTCAAAGATCGGCCCGGCCATGATCGCCGCTATGCAATCGATCCGGCGCTGGTTGAATCAGAACTTGGCTGGCTTCCTGAGGAAACCTGGGAGAGCGGTTTGCGCAAGACGATCGAGTGGTATCAGACAAATTCATCCTGGGTCGAGCGCGCTCGCAGCGGCGCCTATCGTGAGTTCTACGCACAGCAGTATGGCGGCGAGGTGGGCGCGCATTGAAAGTAATCGTCACAGGAGCATCAGGTTTGGTGGGACGGGCCGTCGTGGCGCACGTCGCGGCTGAAGGTGGAAGTGTTGTGGGATTCGATCATGCAGCGCTGGACATCACCGACCAGGCCGCGATCGAGAATATTTTTGCGGCTGAGCGCCCTGGCGTCGTCGTCAACTGTGCCGCATGGACCAATGTCGATGGCTGCGAGTTCGATCAAGCACGCGCGATGGCTGCGAACGCCCAGGGACCTGAGCTGCTGGCGATAGGTTGCCGCCAGGTTGACGCACTTTTCATCACGATTTCGACTGACTATGTCTTCGACGGGACCAAAGAGGGTTTTTACACCCAAGACGACGAACCTAACCCGATCAGTGTGTACGGGGTTTCGAAACTCGAAGGCGAGCGCCGGGCTCAGGCCGCCTGGGCTCGCACAATAATTATCCGCAGCGGTTACATCTTTGGCGCCGGCGGCACAAACTTTTTGAGCACTCTGGTCGCGCGGGCCAGGCGCGGCGAACGCCTAACGGTGATCACCGATGCCGTGGGAACGGCCACCTATGCCAACGATCTCGCCGCCCGTATTTATGATTTGGCACGGCTCGACCGTCCCGACGTTTATCACGTGGTCAACTCAGGGGATGGGGTAAGCTTCGCGGACTTTGCGTCCTGCGCTCTGGAAAAAGCGGGGCTTGATGACGATCTCGTGCAGCCGGTCACTCTGGAATCGCTGGGTCGACCCGCGCCGCGACCGCATAATTCCCGGCTGCGCTGCCTGGTTTCGGACACGCTCGGGCTGGAACCGTTGCCCTTCTGGCAGGACTCGTTATCGCAATTCATAGCCGAGGATTAATTGCGTTCCAACCGCCCTTTTGCCAACCGTTTAACTTGCCTGTCAGCGCTGGTCTGCTATCATGTTTAATCCCGTGGACCGCTGATCGAGCGACAAGGTTTGAAGAGTAGGAATTTCGAAGCTATGACTCACGATGAACGTTTAGTTCCGGCCCGAGATGCACGCGACCTGGATCGCTCTCTAGCTGATTTAACTCAGAGCAAGCCCTATGGCCGGTACGGAAACACGTCTACCGATCTGAATCTGAAGGAATATCTGTTTGTAGTTTTGAAGCGCAAGTGGCTGATCGCGAGCCTGATCCTGGTCGTCACGTCTCTGGCTACGATTCAAGCTTATCGCGAACCCTCGATCTACGAAGGCGCCACCACCATTAAGATCGAACAGAAGGCGCAGAGCATCCTGCAATCCGGAAATGGCGGCGGAATCGTAATCGGTCAAAACGATCCGAACTTTTGGGGAACGCAACTCAAGTTATTGACGAACCCAAACCTCGCCCGTCAGGTAGTCTTAACACTCGATCTGCAACACAATCCGACCTTCTTTGGTCCCCAGGGACAGAGCAGCATCTTCGCTTCGCTGAAGCGAATCTTCTCGCGCGAGAAGGTGGTTCAGTCCCCGACCCAGTCCAAATCGGGAGCTGAACCGGTTGATGAAGAAAGGCAGTTGACCGAAGAAGAAGAGGCGGCGCTCGAGCCGTACGAAGACACGATTGCGGCCAGCCTGGTTGTCGACCCCGTCCCGCAAACTAATCTTGTCATCATCAGATATCGACATACCGATCCGGTGTTGTCACAAAAGATCGCTGACACGCTCGCGGATGTTTTTGTCCACAACAATGTCGAGCGGCAGGAAAGCGGGACCAGCAAAGCAAATCAGGATCTATATCAGGAAATCGCGAAGTACCAGGAACAGGTTAAGAAGAAGCAAGCCGACATATTCAGTTACGCCAAGACCTACGAGCTACCCTTAACCGATGCTCCCGCCAGTAACCTGCGACAACAGCGAGTGTCGACTTATAGCACCCAGCTGCTGGAGGCTGAGAATAACAAGCGCAATCTCCAGGCTGCCTACGACGCGGCCAAAAACTCGGCGGATCCATTTGCGAACCCTGAGGTCCAGAAGGATGAGCGCATCATCCACCTGCGCCAGAAGATCAGCGATCTGAAAGATAAAGAGTCGGGCTTGCTGCAAAAGTACACTCCTGAATGGCCCGAGGTTCAGCAGGTGCAGGCGCAGATTCGGAGCCTGGAAGCCGAGCTGAAAAAGGCGCCCAATGAAGTGCTCGCTTCGATGAAAGCTAAAGCTGACGCGGCCTCAGCACAGTTAGATGGGCTCCAAAAAGCCTATACCAAAGAGAGCGGTCTTACCGCGCAGCAAACCAAGAATGTGATCGAACTCGCATCCATGCGGGCCGATCTCGCCAGCGATCAACAGTATCTGAACACGCTCTTTCAGAAGCGTCGGGAACTTAACGTAGCCGGATCGAGCGGCGGCACCAGCGTTTCCGTCTCAAACTACAGCCGTTTGCCACATTCGCCGGTTGGACCCTATCGCACGCGCACGATTTTTGTCGCTTTCGTGCTTTCGCTGCTCGCCGGAGTCGGTCTGGCGTTCCTGCTCGACTTTTTGGATGACACAATCAAATCGGTTGATGACATTAGTCGTTACATCAACCTGCCGGCGTTGGCGTTGATACCTGCGGCGCGGTCGGAAAAGCCGCGCCTGCGTGGCGGCCCGCCGGTACCTGCACCTTCCGATACCACCGCGTTGGCGATGGTTAAAGATATCCGTTCGCCCATCGCTGAGTCTTATCGACATCTGCGCACTTCGCTTTTGCTGTCGTCGGCCGGCACGCCGCCACGAACGATCCTGGTCACTTCCAGTCAACCTTCAGAAGGTAAGACCACGACCGCGATAAACACCGCCTTCATCCTGGCGCAAACCGGAGCGAAAGTGCTGATCATCGATTGCGATTTGCGTCGCCCACGACTGCACGCGCACTTTAATATGCCGAACGTGCGCGGCCTGACCAACGCTCTTTCCGGCGAGGCGAACGACATTGCCAACCTGATCCAGGACTGCGAGCAGGCGCCCAATCTGAAGGTTCTGACCTCAGGCCCGATGCCCCCGAATCCGGCGGAGCTACTCGGCTCGGAAGAAATGCGAAAGCTTTTGAAATCTTTGAGCGAAGAGTTCACCCATGTGATCGTGGATTCGCCTCCGGCGATTTCGTTTACCGACGCCTCGATTCTTTCCACCTTCGTTGACGGCGTGATTCTGGTCGTGCACGGCGGCAGAAGTTCGCGCGCCGTCGTCAGACGAGCAAAGCAGCAGTTGCTCGACATTGGCGCGAATATTTTTGGGGTCGTGCTCAACAACGTGAGGATGGAATCGAAGAGCAATTACTACTACTCGGGATACTACTCGGGCTATTACGACTATTACGGCTCAGACGAAGAAGCGCCCGCCGAGAAAAACCCGGGTGCGGTGTCAAATTAACTTCTTCTTTTCACTGCCAGTTTCGCTGCTCCTCTAAATCACGGTTATGCCGGGACAATTTTGTGTAATTGCGCCTGACGTAAAGCTCGGTCGCGACGTCGTCATCCACCATTTTGTAAATCTTTATGGCTGTGAAATCGGCGACGAAAGCCGGATTGGCTCGTTCGTCGAAATTCAAAAGCGCGCCCGCATCGGCCGCCGGTGCAAAATTTCCAGCCACACGTTTATCTGTGAAGGTGTCGAGATTGAAGACGAAGTCTTCGTAGGCCACGGAGTCGTCTTCATCAACGACAAATTTCCGCGCGCGACGACCAACGAAGGGCGCCTGCAAACCGACGACGATTGGAAAGCAATCCCAACCGTGGTGAAGCGCGGCGCCAGTATCGGTAGTGGCGCGACGATCCTCTGCGGCGTGACCATCGGTGAAAACGCGATGGTCGGCGCCGGCGCCGTGGTCACGCGTGACGTTGCCGATGGGGCGACCGTCGCCGGAAACCCTGCTAAAGCATTAAGAAGCGGCGAGCCGTAACAAGCTGAAAGATCTACTCTCATTCACACCGGGCTTCAGCCCGGTGATCAATGAGGCCCACATCACGAGAACCGTTTCAACGGTAGCGACATACTTGACTCCGCACGTGCTTCTGTCGACCTTCGATGCGACCGTGCAATGGCTCTGCCACTCCGATGCGCGGCGAGTCTGCGACTTGCCGGCGGCGAACCTTCTTTTCATTCGGGTCTTCGACCCGCGACGGTCAAAGACCATTCAGATTAATGGGGCCACGTGTCGGCAAGTCGCAGACTTGCCGCGCATCAGAGTGCCAGAGCCATCGCTGCAATGAGTCAAGTGAGTTAATGCCGTTTCAACGGTTTCTTCGCGCCGCTCGCAATGCAACTCCTTCGTTACCCAATCGCCTCAATTTCTTGAGATCACGGTAAACCATTAAAACGGTTAACTAATATCCTCCGCTCGTATCACCGGACTAAGCCCGGCGTGAATGAGAGGTACGTCCCCTGGAACTTTTGAGACAAAGTCACAGTGCCGTTTTTCTGAGCCGGCGCAGCCTGCGAAACAGGAAGACGCGTGTTGGGCAACTCGTGCTCCTCAATTCACTTTTAGTTCAATGGCCGTTATTCTCTTGACCAATGAAAACGACGAGCATCGGCGTGATCGGCTGCGGTTATTGGGGACCCAACCTCCTCCGCAACTTTGCCGAAAACGAAGCGGGCCAGCTGCGCTGGATTTGCGACGTCGACGAAGTGCGCCTGGCCAGCATGTCGCGTCGCTATCCCTTCGCGCAAACGTCCGCCGATTACCGAAAGCTTCTGGACGATGCTGAGCTGGATGCTGTGGCGGTGGCAACGCCGGTAGCGACCCATTATGAGATTGCCAAAGAGTTCTTGCGGGCGGGCAAACATGTGCTGCTGGAAAAGCCTTTGACCGCAACCATTGCGGAAGCCGAAGAGCTGATTGAACTGGCAGATCAAAACGGCCTCACCCTGATGGTAGACCACACCTTTGTTTACACCGGCGCAGTCCGCAAGATGAAAGAGATCGTCAGCGGCGGAGAGCTCGGCGACTTACTCTACTTCGATTCAATCCGCATCAACCTCGGTTTGTTTCAGCGCGATATCAACGTGCTGTGGGATTTGGCGCCGCACGATCTTTCAATCATGGATTTTTTGATCGATCGTCAGCCGTTGATGATTAGTGCCCTGGGTAGTTGTCACATCGAAAGTGGCATTGAAAACATTGCTTACCTGGTGTTGCTGTTTCCCGACCAGTTCATCGCTCACTTTCATTTCAATTGGCTGGCGCCGGTCAAGATTCGCCGTACCTTGCTGGCCGGCAGCAGCAAGATGATTCTGTACGACGACATCGAACCGACGGAAAAGGTCCGCGTGTATGACAAAGGAGTGACCGCGAACCGCGTCGGCGACCGCGAGGCGGCGTATCAAACTTTGGTGAGTTACCGTACCGGCGACGTGTGGGCGCCAAAATTGGATTCGACTGAAGCCCTGCGTTACGTTGTCGCCGAGTTCCTGGATTCAATTCGCGAAGGTCGCAAACCGCTTACCGACGGAGCTGCGGGTCTGCGCGTCGTGCGCCTGCTGACAGCCGCACAGCAATCGATCAAAAACGGCGGGATGGCGGTGAACCTCCTTTCAACCAGCGCTCAAGTCTGACCACGATGACGAGAAACCGAAAGCCCAGCCGTTAACGAATCATGCCTCCGAAGATCAGTATCGTCACGCCATCGTTCAATCAGGGCCGCTTCCTCGAAGAGACGATTCTGTCCGTGCTCAATCAGAATTATCCGAACCTGGAATACATCGTGATTGACGGCGGCAGCACGGATGAAACTGTGGAAGTCATTCGCCGTTACGAGCACCGGATCGCGTTTTGGGTGAGTGAAAAAGACCGCGGACAGGTCCACGCCATCAACAAGGGAATCGAGAAGACTACCGGTGAAATTTTCGGATTTATCAACAGCGACGATCTTTATCTGCCCGGTACGTTTGCCGCCGTCGCCGAACATTTCGAGAATCATCCGCAGGCTGAGTGGGTTTGCGGCGACACAATCATGTTTGGTGAAGGACTCGATGACGAGCTCATTCCCACAGTGGTGCCGAAATCCGCGGCGCACTGTTTGTCCTGGGCTTATACGGCGGCGCAGCCGGGCCATTTTTGGAAGCGCGAACTAATTGCCGGTGGATTCGATGAGGCCTGGCCTTACGATTTCGATCACGATCTTTATGTGCGGTTGCTGCTCGACGGGCACAAGTGCGAATACATTGCGCAGCCCTTTGCGCGCTATCGTTTGCACGAAGCCAGCAAGACCGTCGCTGAGAATCATCGGCAACTTGCGGAGTTCGAACGCAGCGCGGAAGTCTACGAAGACAGGCTACATGGATCGGATCGGCGTTGGTGCCGCGCCACTCGTTTCTTGCGGCGCTCGTACGCCGCCAGCGAGGCGGGCAACAAAGGTGAAGGCGCTCGCTGGTTGATGCGCGCGCTGATGACTTATCCTGAAGGCCTGGGCCAACGGCCGTTCTGGGGATGCCTGCGCAAACTAACCACAAACGGAACGGAAAAAAATCACGAATGACTACGGCGGCATCAATCAAAAAAAGATCATTCCGCACCGAGCGCGAATTTGGTCTGATCGTGGGCGGAATTTTCGTTCTCTTAAGCGCGTGGTGGATCTATCGCGGAAAATTTCATCTGGTGTCTCAGTTGACGCTTCCGCTGGGCGCGGTGCTGGTACTTCTGGGAATAGTTTTTCCCCGCGCGCTGGTGCTGCCGAATAAAGCCTGGATGGCGTTGGCGGAAGCTCTGTCGTTTGTCTCAACACGAATAATTCTGGCGGTGGTCTTTTTTGGGATAGTGACCCCAATCGGGTTCGTCAAACGTCTGTTCGGATGGGACCCGCTGAGTCGCCGCGCGCCGGCGAGCGAAACTTATTGGCGGCCCTACTCAGATCGTCAGAAGAATACCCGTCATTATGAAAAAATGTTTTGAGGTTATTGGATGTCTAAAGTACAAGTAGTCAGCGAGCTCTGGCAGTTCATGAAAGAAAACAAGAAGTATTGGCTGGCGCCAATCGTAATCACGCTGGTTCTTTTTGGAGTACTGCTGGTGCTGGCCAAGAGTTCAGCAATCGCACCGTTCATTTACACACTTTTCTAATTTGGCTATGCAAGAATTATTTCTCTGTGTCTCTGTGAAGGCTCTCTGTGTCTCTGTGGTGGAATCACTTTCGACAACTTTCACCACAGAGACACACAGATCGCACAGAGACACTGAAACCGATTTCTCCACCAGCTAAGGTCCTCCAACGTCGAACCAGTGTCGAAGATTCTGGGCATATCTGCCTTCTATCATGATTCCGCGGCTTGCCTGGTAGTTGACGGCGAAATCATCGCCGCCGCGCAGGAAGAGCGCTTCACTCGCATCAAGCACGATTACAACTTTCCCGTGGAGGCAGCCCGGTATTGCCTGCGCGAAGCCGGCCTCAGCGCCGAAGAATTGGATTACGTAGGCTTTTATGACAAGCCGCTGCTGAAATTCGATCGACTGCTTGAAACTTATCTCGATTACGCGCCTGCCGGATTTCCTTCTTTCTTAAAAGCGATGCCGCTGTGGATGAAGGAAAAACTCTGGATGCCCGACGTCATCCGCACCGAGATGGCCAAAGCGAACGGAGTCGATGACTCGCGCGCAGCAAAAAAGGCGGGCAAGAAATTCGAGTGGAAGCTCCTGTTTGGAGATCATCACGAGAGTCACGCTGCCAGCGCCTTCTATCCATCGCCTTTCGAAGAGGCTGCGATTCTGACTATTGACGGCGTCGGCGAATGGGCCACGAGTTCGATTGGCATCGGTCGCGGCAACGAAATCGAGTTGCTCAAAGAGCTTCGTTTTCCCGACAGCCTGGGGTTGCTCTACAGCGCCTTCACTTATTACACCGGTTTCAAAGTCAACAGCGGTGAATACAAAGTCATGGGCCTGGCGCCGTACGGCGAACCGAAGTACGTCGGATTGATCCGGGACCATCTTGCCGAAGTTCGCGATGACGGCAGCATCCGCATGAATCACGAATGCTTCAGCTATTCGCAGGGCCTGCGCATGACCAACAGCGCGTTCGATCGGGTGTTCGGCGGCAAGCCGCGCAGGCCGGAATCAAAGATCACTCAGCGCGAAATGGATCTGGCCCGCAGCATTCAGGTGATTACGGAAGAAGCGATGCTGAACATGGCCCGCTTTGTTCACCAGGAAACTGGGATGAAGCGTCTGTCGATGGCCGGCGGCGTCGCCTTGAATTGCGTGGCAAACGGCCGTCTGCTGCGCGAAGGCCCGTTCGAAGATATTTGGATTCAACCCGCGGCGGGCGATGCCGGCGGAGCGGTCGGAATCGCCCTCGCGATTTGGCACCGGTATTTAGAGAATGAACGGCTCAGTCCTGAGAAAGCAGGAACGTGGCAAGCGCAGAGTGGCACGGGCGTCCCGCCCGTGAACCAAAATGCTAATCACGCGCAAGATGCGCGTGCCACTCTTCCGCCATATGCGGATGGAATGAAAGGCTCGTATCTCGGTCCTCAAAACGGCCCGGAGGAAATCGAATCATTTCTGAAAGCGCGCAAGGCTCCGCACAAAAAATATTGTCGCGAAGAATTACCGCGCGCAATTGCTGAATTGCTTGCGGCGGGAAAAATCATCGGCCTGCATCAAGGCCGGATGGAGTTCGGACCGCGCGCGCTCGGCGGACGGAGCATCATCGGCGATCCGCGTTCGCCGGCAATGCAATCGGTGATGAATCTCAAGATCAAATATCGCGAGAGCTTTCGTCCTTTCGCTCCCAGCGTCCTGCGCGAGCACGTCGCCGATTGGTTCGATCTCGATTACGACAGTCCTTACATGCTTCTGGTCGCCGACGTGAGCGAACGTCATCGACGAAAATTGACCGCAGAAGAAGAAAAACTTTGGGGCATCGACAAGCTCAACGTGAAGCGATCAGAAATTCCCGCCGTCACGCACGTCGATTACTCGGCCCGGATTCAGACGGTGCGGCGCGAAACGAATCCGCTCTACTGGGAAATCATCGACGCGTTCAGAGAATTGACTGGCTGTCCCTTGATCGTCAACACGAGTTTCAACGTGCGCGGCGAGCCGATTGTGTGCTCGCCCGAAGACAGCTATCGCTGCTTCATGCGTACCGAGATGGATTTTCTGGTGCTGGAGAATTACGTGTTGGACAAGCAGGAGCAGCCGGCGCTGGAAGAGAAGACAGACTGGCGCAAAGAGTTCAGGCTGGATTGAGTCCGTCAAGCTACTCTTTCGGAGAGGTTTTCCGCACACCAAAACCGGCTACCGACGGCCAATACAAGCGCAGGTCTATATGAAAGACGGCCGTTGCAAGTATTTTCTCACCTTGCGCAAAGTCTTTGCAGATGACGATGTACCTTCAGGGAGTTGATTTCTTGTTTGAATGAAATGGGCCTTCGGTTACACTTGTTTCATGACGTCTCAGACAGGACTTCTGCGAGGCACCACGATTGAGTTAGAGCAAACTGTGCCGGAAATGGACGGGAAGCGGGTTCATGTGCTCCTCGAGCCGGTGGATGAACAGCAACTCTCAGCCCGACATCAGCGCGAGTTGTGGCATGCGTGGGTCGAGGGAGGCGCGGATGGTCCAATTGAGGACGGGACTGATACTGATACCCCGTGATAACACGCGGCGACATCCGTTGGTTTCGCTTTGAAGCGCCTGACAAACGCAGACCTGTGCTCGTTCTCGGTCGTCAAGACATCCTAACCTCGCTGACACAAATCCCAGTAATCCCGTTGTCAACCCAGATCCGAGACCTGTCTTGGGGAGTTCGATTATCGAGCGACGACGGACTGCCTGGAGAGTGCGTGTTGAAACCCGAATGGATTAAGACAGTAGAGCGAAGCTCGCTCGGTCACTGGATAGCCGCGTTTCCTGAAACTCGCTGGAAAGAGTTAAAGGCAGCATTACTCGAAGTACTCGGACTCTCGGATGGCTGAGTCTCCGATCCCCCCTAGTTGCTTTTCCACCGCTCACCAGCTTAAATTACCCTTCAAACATCACCTTATTCACTGAGGACAAGAAGCAACACTATGGCAGAGCAAGTTAAGGTACTGGTGACCGGCGCTGGTGGTTTCATCGGACATCATTTAACGAAATATCTGGTTGAGCGCGGCTATTGGGTGCGTGGCGTCGATGTCAAAGAGCCGGAGTATGAACCGACCGCGGCGCAGGAATTCGCGCTGCTCGATTTGACCAACATGCAGAATTGCATCGAAGCCACCAAAGGCGTCGGACAGGTTTACGGTCTGGCCGCGAACATGGGCGGCATCGGCTTCATCGAGAGTCACAAGGCCGAGATCGTTCGCGACAACACCTTTATAAATTTGCAGACGATTGAGGCTGCGCGGCAGAACGGTGTGCAGCGGTATCTCTACACTTCGAGCGCCTGCATCTATCCCGGTTACAAACAGAAAGAGACGGACATCACGCCCTTGAAAGAAGAGGACGCTTATCCCGCCGAAGCCGAAGACGGCTACGGTTGGGAAAAGCTTTACATGGAGCGCGTCTGCCGTCACTACACCGAAGACTTCGGACTCGACACTCGCGTCGTGCGCTTCCATAACATCTTCGGGCCGTTGGGAACTTACGACGGCGGGCGCGAAAAATCCCCGGCGGCGATTTGCCGTAAGATTGCCCTGGCCGAAGACGTCGACGAGATCGAAGTTTGGGGCGATGGATTGCAAACGCGTTCGTACTGCTACGTCGATGATTGCGTCGAGGGAATTTATCGGTTGATGCAAAGCAATCATCGCGATCCGATCAACCTGGGCCAGGATCGAATGATTTCGATCAACGAGCTGGTTGATATCGTTTCGAAAATTGCCGGGAAGCAAATCAAAAAGCGTTACGACACAACCAAACCACAGGGAGTACGCGGCCGCAACAGCGACAACACGCGTCTGCGCGAAGTGCTCAAATGGGAGCCGCAGGTTTCGCTCGAAGACGGATTGGCGATTACCTATCGCTGGATCGCCGGCGAAATGAAAAAGAATCTGGTTCCCGCCATGGCGACAGGAAGTTAGCTTTCAGTCGAAGTTTATTAGCCACAGATAAACACAGATGGACGCCGATAAGACATTTACCATCTCCTTCTGAAGTTGCCCGGTTAGTTCTTATCTGTGCTCATCCGCGTTCATCTGTGGCTGATTCTTATCGGAGGTCGCTTATGCACTCCTCGCAGTTCTGACCCAAGGGAACTTTCTGTTAGCATCTCCAATCGGTGTTGCACTCTGACAATCCCTCAAACACGAACGCAATCGAAATCAGCGTCGTGATCCCTGCGCTCAATGAAGAGGGTTCGATCCGGCAGTTGCTGGAAGACGTACTTGGCCAGACTCTCAAGCCGGCTGAGATCGTTATCACCGATGGTGGTTCGACCGACAAGACCAGAGAAATCATCGAAGAATTCATTGCCGCCGGCGCGCCCTTGAAGTTGATTCGGGTGCAGAAGTCTATGCCGGGCCGCGCGCGAAACCTCGCGGTCGCCGAAAGCCGCTGCCAATGGATTGCGTTCACTGATGCCGGCATCACTTTGACACCCGAGTGGTTAGAAGCACTGACGACAAAGGCATCCGAGAATTCGGCGGACGTTGTTTACGGAACGTACGAACCGATCATTAATAGTTTTTTTGAGGAATGCGCAGCGATTGCTTATGTGCCGCCACCTTTTGAAAGCGATGGCGGAACAGTGCGGCCGCGTTCGATCGTCTCAGCACTGATGCGGCGAGAGGCCTGGGAAACGGTCGGAGGTTTTCCCGAGCACTTGCGTTCGGCCGAAGACCTGCTCTTCATGAACCAGGTCGAGCAGTCAGGGTTCAAGATCGCGCGCACCTCGCGGGCAAAAGTTTACTGGCACATCCAGCCGAACTTTTGGCGCACCTTCAGGCGCTTTGTCGAATACTCACGCAACAACATTCGAGCGGGTCTTTTTTCCGAATGGCAGCAAACCATTTTTCTTTACTACGCTCTGATTGCGGCTACGACTTTCGGCGTAGTCTTCATGGGCCTTCGGGGCCTGATCTTTCCGCCCGTGGTGTGGTTACTGTTACTGCTTGCGCGCGCGGCGAAGACTTTGTATCAAAACCGGAAGGCCTACACGGCGGGTTTGGGCCGCAATCTGGCAAGACTCGTTTTGCTGGTTCCAATCATCGCGACGCTGGATGCGGCCGCCGTCATTGGTTCGGTAAACTGGCTGCTGCGTGACAAGCTGGGAATGATCGGATCGAAATGACGAGATGAGTATCGCCGGTAAACAAGTGCTGTTCATCTCGTATAACGGGATGCTTGATCCGCTGGGCCAAAGTCAGGTGATTCCGTACTTGAAAGAGTTGAGCAAACTCGGCGCGCAGTTTACGCTGCTCAGTTACGAGCGCGAGCATGCTTTCGGCCCTGAAGGTCAGAAACGTTGCGAGAGTTTGCGCGCCGAGCTGGCCGAATCAGGGATTGAATGGCATTGGCTGCGTTATCACAAAAGGCCTTCGATTCCGGCCACGGCTTTCGATGTAGCCGCGGGAGTGCGTTTCGCGGGCCGGCTGATACGGAAGAAGAAGATTGAGATGGTCCATGCGCGTTCACATATCCCGGCGCTGATCGCTTTGAGATTGAAACAGCGCCTGGGCGTGAGGATGATCTTTGACGTTCGCGGACTGATGGCCGAAGAGTACATTGACGCCGGACACTGGAGCGCAAACGGGACTGCCGCGCGCCTGACGAAAAAGATGGAGGCCCGCGCTTTAAATGCTACGGACGGCGTGGTGACATTGACCGACGTGCTGTGGTCAGAGATGCGCGGCTGGCCCAGTTTGCAGTCGCGTCAGGTGGCGCATGAAACCATTCCCTGTTGTATCGACCTGGAAACGTTTCGCTTTGACGAACAAGCGAGGACCGTCCGCCGCGCGGAGCTTGGCGTTAACGATCGATTCGTTCTGGTTTACAGCGGATCGATCGGCGGTTGGTACATGACCAGTGAAATGGCTGATTTCTTTTCGGTGCTAAGACGGCAGCGGCCCGACGCTTTCTTTCTTTGGCTAACTCAAGGTGAGAAGTCGATCGTCGATCAGGCGATGGCTGCCGCGAATGTTAGTCCGGACGATTATGCAGTGCGGTCAGTGAAGCCGGTCGAGGTTCCTTCCTGGTTGAGCGCCAGTGACGCCGGCATTGCATTCTACCGGCCGGGGACTTCGCGTTTGGGAACGTCACCGGTGAAGGTAAGCGAATATCTCGCGTGCGGTTTGCCGGTGGTGGTCAACGCGGGTGTGGGCGATTCCGGCGCGCTCATTGGCCGCGAAAAGATTGGCGTGCTGACGCAGGATTTCAGTGCGGAGGAATATTCAATTGCCGCGAAGCCGCTCGCAGAGTTTGCGGACACGCCGGAAGAGGTTCGTCACCGAGCGCGCGAGGTGGCCGAGAAATTTTTTGACGTGCGCCGCGTCGGCGTCGAACGATACGCGCGACTTTACGAGAGTGTGATGGGAAGTAACTAAGGCCGGTTGAAGAACATGTCCACTTGGCCGATGGCTCGGCCACTCTGATGCGCGGCAAGTCTCTGACTTGCCGAACGGCGCGGATAAATTTATCGGTCTATGACCGCAGGGTCGTAGGCCCTGAGAAGAAGAGAGTTCCTACCGGCAAGTCAGAGACTTGCCGCGCATCAGAGTGGCCGAGCCAGTTGAATGCAAGGAACGGCGTGCAACGAGATCAGATTCAACCTAAGCACTAAATCTCAAAAATGTTCTCAACCGAAAAACTTCTGGATGCGCTTCGCTGCCCGGGCTGCCATGGCCGGCTGTCGCTTCGCGGTAAAGCCGCAGAGGATGGTTTTGAATGCAGCGAATGTCACGAGCAGTTCGCGCTCACCAACAATATTCCGCGGATGTTGCTCTCTCCGATGCGCGAGGCTCTGGCGGGCGAAGCGACCGTGTCCGAATTGGACGAACGTGAAGTGAAGACGGCCCAGAGCTTTGGCTATGAATGGACTCGCTTTCCTGAGATGTACGCCGAATGGGAGCAAAGCTTTCGCGATTACATGTACCCGCATGGGCCGGAGTTTTTTCCCGGCAAAAGAGTTCTGGATGCTGGTTGTGGTAACGGCCGTTTCGCTTACTACGCGGCAAAGTACGGCGCCGAAGTTTGGGCCATCGACCTGGGACCTGCCGTCGAAGTAGCGCGAAGAAACACCGACGAAACCGGCAAGGTTCAGGTAACTCAGGCTGATCTGCATCGGCCGCCGTTTGCGCTCGAGAGTTTCGATTTCATTTATTCAATTGGCGTGCTGCATCATCTGCCGGACCCAGAGGCAGCGTTTCAAAATCTCCTTCGTTATCTCAAGCCCGAAGGAGAAATTCAGATCTATTTGTACTGGCGTCCGGAGGGCCAGCCAGTCAAACGCGCGTTGTTGTCAATCGTCGCGGCGACGCGTCAGATCACCACGCGTCTGCCGCACAAAGCTGTCTACGCGTTGGCTTTCCCGGCAGCCGTCGCGGCGTTTACTTTTTTTGTTTGGCCGTATCGAATCTTGAAGGCTATCGGTTTGAAGTCGGTTGCCGAAAAGTTGCCTATGAAACAGTACGCCAACTTTCCCTTCCGCGTCTGCGTGAATGACCAGCTCGATCGGTTCTCTGCTCCGATCGAAAATCGCTACACTCGACAAGACGTCGCCGACTGGCTGGCTCGCGCCCAACTCGAGAAAACCAAAGTCAATGCCGCTTATGGCTGGGTGGGAACAGGTCGCAAGCCTGCCATCCTTTCTCGCTGAAAAACCATGAAGGTTTTAGCTTTAGCCTCGTATCCGGTGGAGGCGGCCGCCACTCGTTTTCGACTGCAACAATTTGTCGAGCCCCTGGCGGCGCGCGGCGTGACATTGTCGATTCATTCGTTCCTCGACTCGCAACAGTTCAAGCAACTTTATAGTCAAAAATCGTGGCCGCGCACGGCAATGGGTTTGTTAAAGTCCTCTTTGCGACGCTTGAAAGATCTCGAAGCAACACGTCAGGCCGACGTGATTTTGATTCAACGCGAAGCGATGATGTTTGGCCCGCCAATCATCGAATGGCTGGGCGCGCGGGTGATGAAGCGCCCCATGGTTCTGGATTTGGATGACGCAACTTACGTCTCATATACTAGCCCGACTTACGGCGGCCTCGGCTCAGTTTTGAAATGGTTCAGCAAGACCGACGATTTGATCAGGTGGGCCAGGATCGTCACCTGCGGTAATCGCGGAATTGCTGAATACGTCACCGGCAAAGGAACTGAAGCGCGGGTCATCCCGACGGTGGTTGACACGGATGTGTTCCGGCCGAGTCCGGCCCATGTTGCCCAAAATCCTTTGGTGCTTGGTTGGATAGGAACGCATTCGACTTTCCCTTACCTGGAGACGATTTTTCCGGTGTTGGGCGACCTGGCGCGACGCTACAAATTTCGCCTCAAAGTCGTGGGTGCGGGAAAAGAAAGCATCTCAATTACCGGCGTCGAAGTTGAAAACTCAGCGTGGGAAATCGATCGTGAGGTTCAGGACTTTCAATCGATTGACATTGGACTTTATCCCATTGACGCTTCACTCTATTCAGGCTGGGCTTCGGGTAAATCAGGATTCAAAGCGGTCCAATACATGGCCGTCGGCGTTCCTTACGTCGCAACGCCGGTGGGCGGCTCGGCAGAAATCGGCGAGGAAGGCATCACGCATTTGTTCGCGACGAGCAATGAAGAATGGCGCCAGGCACTGGACAACTTGCTCGCCGATGCCAATCGGCGACAGCAAATGGGCGCTGCCGGACGAAGTCATGTGATTGAGCACTACGGGCTCGAGGCGCAGGCTGACAAGTTAGCTGACGCGTTGAGAGAGGCGGCGGAGCGGAACAAAGTGGCACGGGCGTCCCGCCCGTGAATCAAGCGCAAGATGCGCGTGCCACCTCAGAGAAACCGGATGCATCGAACCGGAAAATTCAGGTTGTTGGTTCTCGGGTGCATCGCCTTGCTTCCGTCGTTTCTGAAGCGCCCTTGCTACCGGCTATTTTTTGGTTATCAGATTGGCCGGCGCGTGCGGATCGGTTTGAGCATCATCGATGCGGCTCGCTGTCAAATCGACGACGACTCAACGATTGGTCATCTCAACGTCTTTATCGGCGTCAAAGAACTGGTCCTGGGTGATCACGTCAGGATTGGGCACCTGAACATCATTCGCGGCGGCGACCTGGTCAGTCTGGGCAGATACTCCGAGCTGATTCGGATGAATGAGATCAATTCGATTCCCGAGCCGGACGCGGTCAATCCGGTCGAGCCGCGGTTCACTTTGGGAAATGGCAGTATTATTACGGCGGGTCATAAAATTGATTTTACTGATCGCGTTGAAATCGGGAGACGCTCGATCATCGGTGGCCGCAACTCGTCGTTGTGGACGCACAATCGGCAGCGCACAAGGCCGATTACAATTGGAGAGTTTGCATACGTTGGTTCTGAGATTCGCATGGCGCCCGGCAGTTCGCTGCCGTCACGTTGTGTTGTCGGCATTGGTTCGGTGATTACTAAAAAGATCGATACGGACGGCTGGTTGATTGCCGGAGTCCCGGCCAAACCGGTTAAGGAACTGAGCGCCGAGGACCAGTTTTTGGTCGAACGTAAGACGCGACCTGATTTGCCGGACGACGTTTAGCGCCCGGCGGTTTGAACGAGAAATAAGATGAACGCACTTCTGACGGCCGTGGCTTTGGCGATTGTGGTCATGGTCTTAGTGCTCACGCCAAATGACGGCGGTCCGGCATTAATGCTGATGCTGCCGCTCGCAGCCGTCTTTTCGTTCATGATCCTCCGGCTGGGCCACGATCGACAATTCTTACTCAGAATATTTCTGAGCGGCTTACTGGTTAGAGTCTTTGTCGGCACGGTCATCTACGCTTTTCATTTCCAGGAATTCTTTGGCGGCGATGCGCTCACTTTCGATTTCTTCGGGAATGCCCTGCTGCAGGTTTGGGAAGGGCAGACTCAATTTATCCGGTCCGTCGAGCTGTTTTCGAGTAACGGCGCCGGCAGCGGTTGGGGCATGCTTTATATGGTCGCGGCAATTTATAAGATTGTCGGCCAGAACATGCTCGCAACTCAATATGTGAATTGCGTCATCGGCGCGGCGTCGGCCCCGCTAGCCTACCTGATTAGCATCGAGATTTTTCCCAACAAAAGGATCGCCCGAATTTGCGCCTTGATGTCGGCTTTCTTTCCTTCGTTGGTGCTGTGGTCTTGCCAGGGTTTGAAGGATGGACCAATCATTTTTCTTTTGACTCTGTCGATGCTCGCGACGCTGAAACTCGGCGAGAAATTCAGTGTCAAGTTTGTGGTCGCGCTGGTTCTGTCTTTGTTTTGTTTGCTCACGCTGCGCTTTTATGTCTTTTACATCGTCGTCATTGCCGTTACCGCCGCCTTTATCCTTGGGCGGCGCCAACTGACGGCCCAGTCGTTTGCCCGGCAAATGATCATCATCATTCTAATTGGTTTGGGGCTGGGATATTTCGGCGTCAGCCGTTACGCCTCGCAACAATTTGAAACCTTCGCCAGCGCCGAACAGTTGCAGAGAATGCGCCTCGACGCGTCGCAATCAGCAGCATCGGGATTTGCCGAGGACGTGGACGTTTCTACTGCGTCAGGCGCGTTGAGCACGATACCGTTGGGACTGACTTACTTGCTCCTGGCGCCCTTTCCGTGGCAGCTGGCTTCGCTGCGGCAAGCGATCACTCTGCCGGAGATGGTCGTCTGGTGGTTATCAATTCCATTACTTGTGCTGGGCGCCTGGTTCACGATTAAGCATCGACTCAGAGAGATTGCGCCCATCATCATCTTCACCAGCTTACTCACTCTCACGTACTCAATTATGCAAGGCAACGTCGGCACCGCCTATCGGCAGCGGGCCCAGTTGCTGGTCTTTTACTTTGTCTTTGTAGCCGTCGGTTTTGTTCTGGTAAAAGAGCGGCGCGAAGCGCACGCCAAGAAGCGAAAACAGGAATACGAAGAGATTCTTAGTCGCCGCCGGTAATGCGTGCGTACCGGTCTCAAACTTCCTTTGGCAAACGCGTCATTTCCAACATTACCAACTGCATCAGGAAGTTGATGATGAGGTGCAAGCTGGTCGCTGCTGCTAATCCGATCATTCCGTAGCGAAGGAACACGATGATCTTGATAGGAACGTAGACGGTGTAGGTCACGATAAAAAGCATCGTCGGCGTACGAGTGTCACCCATCGCATAAAACGCGCCGGAAGTTACCTGTCCCGCACAGCCGCCGATGAGTAATCCGCTCAACGCGACCATAATCAACCACAGCATGTGAACGTTTTCGGCGGTAATGCCGCCATGGCCAATCAATAAACGCAGAAAAGGCTCGCCCACAAAAAACAACCCGACGCAGGCGGTAACTGTCACTCCTAACATCAAAAGCAGGCGCTGCCGGTAGACATGACGGAAGCCGAGCCATTCGCCTGACTTCGCAGCAATCGCCAAACCCGGCACTGATGGCGTGGAAATCGCGCGGGTGATGATCAGATTAATCGCTGAGTAAACCTGCTGGCCGATATAAAGTAAGGATAAGTTTCCCGCCACGGTGAGTGAGGTCAGAAATCGATCTACCAACGGATCTGATTTCGCGTAGGTCTGCCCGAGCAGGAAAGGTTTGATCCGTCGCCACGCCTCGATGACTGCATACGAATTCCATTGCGGCTTTTGCCAGGCCCCCAGGACCGGCATCAACAACAGAACTTTCAGCGTCAGCGTCAGGACCGTGGCCCAGGCCGCCGCGGCAATACCGTAACGCGGCAGGGTCCAGAACAGGACCAGTAATCCGACAGCATTGGCGAATACCGACGACGACTCGGCCCAGAGAAATTTTTGCCGCGCGTAATAGACGGACCAGAGGACCACCACCGACCCATTGCCGATCATGGCCAGCAGTTGAATACGAGTCAGCGTGACGGTCAGCTGGCGTCCCTCAGGGTCAAAACCGGGAACGATCAGATCGACCCACAGTCCCGCGGTGACGAACAGAAGTATGGCCAGCAAACTGAAGAAACCGGTGACCCCGAGAAAGAACGCCCACGAATCGCGGCGAAATGTCGTTTCATCTTCAGTTGCCAGCAGGGGCACCAGAACCTGCGTGAGTGAAAAACTGGCCACCAGAAAAATCAGTTGGGGAAGCGCTCCGGAAGCAAAGAATGCGTCCGTCTCAACTCCGACACCCAGTCGCGTGACGACATACCAGGGCATCAACACGGCGAGCACTGCATTGCAGATCGCCAGTCCTGCGAGTATGAAACTTAACTTAATCAATCGGAGTGTTCCCGGGTAGCCGGATTATCCAGTGACTTGTTTTGAAATCAACAAACGTGTGCGAACCAGTTCGAGTCCGCCGGCGGCGAGAATAACCATTAAGGTCCAAAACGGATAGCGCAGACGGTAAAGCGCTCCTACGTTGTTTACGACCATTCCCAGCGCAATTGCTCCCAGGACTACGAAGCCGAAGATAAACCAGACAGAAAGATTTCGGCGTCCTCTCCACAGTCCGAACAAAGCGAAGCATTCAAGCATGTACGTCAGCAGTGTTTCAAATCCCGATATCAGACGTCCAAGGGCCCCGACTTCTGTGCCCGCCTGCCACCACATATTCGGAAAGGGCGCAAAAAATCCAATCATAACCGCGCGCGGCAAGTGCTGAATTATTTCCCCGCCGCTCTTCAATTTCACGTCCGGATCGATTTTGGATCCGTCCGTTGCCGGAACGATCTTACCGTCCTCGATTCTTATTCTGAATCCGGCCCGGCGCGCTGAAATCTGTTCCGGGATGGTTAAGGCATCCACGTCCTGCGTTAGCGGCGTGGGGATCCGTGGATCTTGCTGATTGTGAAAGTAAGGTTGAAATCGTGGGGTGACAACAATCGCCGCGATGATCATAACGGCGAACAGCGCGGTGCCCGCGGCAACGTGTCTGGCACGCACCGCGCGAAAGAACAGCACAACTGTGGCGCCGCCGACTGCGGCTATCAGCAGGTACCACATCGGCTGACGCGTGATCCTGATAACTACAACGGCCGCGCAGGCCGCAATTCCCAGGAGCAGGCCCCGACTGAAGCGCAGCTCAGTGCGCAACGACTCGGTAATGGTCCAAATAACGAGTAGGGCCGCGAAGACCAGCAGAGGATCTCTCAGTAGCTGGGTTGTATGAAGCAGGAACGACGGCCAAAGCGCGACGACAGCCGCCGCGATCAAGCCGGTCCGGTAATCAAATGCAGCTTCGCCCAACTTGAAAATCAGGATCAGAATTCCCAGATAGTAAATTAAGTTAAGCGGCTCGATCGTAAGAATGTTGAAAGCAAACCAGCGCGACACGAGGAAGAGCGGTAAGGAATACAATCTCACGTGCAGTTGTGTCGACCAGGTGGCCCACGCGACGGGTCCCTCGTTCTTCAGTATTTGGCCCAACTCCGCGAGTTGCTCCTGATAAACCACGCCGTCTGATGCAAATCTTCCGATCCCGCTCGGATAAATTTGTTCCGGCATGAGCTGGTACTTACCGGCAGCAAAGAATGCGAGGGCAATTGAAACGTGCCAGATGGCCGCTGCCAAAATCAGAAATTTCAGTTGGAAACGCCGTTTATCGGATCGCGCTGTTTTGGTTCCAGGTTTCGATTGCATCTCGATAAACGTAAATTCGCGCGCAAAAGCTGTAACGGCGTTGCGAGATAGCGCTTTTGGACTTGGCTACAAGCGTCCGCTAATATTAAGGCCAGCATATTGGAAAGTCATGTTCACAAGGTAAATGGTCGTGTCTCAATTTCAGAATCTGCGTGGCCCTCTGCGGAACTCTGTGTCTCTGTGGTGAAACTATCCTCGGCGAAATGCCACCACAGAGACACAGAGTTCCACAGAGAAAACCAAATTAGGCACTACCAGTTAAATCGCACCCAACGCCCCTTTACTTTCCAAACTAGACGAATCATATGTGTGGCATAACAGGCATTGTTCGCCGCGACGGCGCGCAGATCGATCGCGAAGTGCTCGCGCGGATGAATGATGCGATTCGTCATCGCGGGCCGGACGACGATGGATTCTATTTCAGCGAAGGCATCGGCCTGGCAATGCGCCGCCTGGCGATTATCGATCTCAAGAGCGGGCATCAACCGATTCACAACGCCGACCGCACCGCCTGGATCGTTTTCAACGGCGAGATTTACAACTATCGCGAACTTCGCAAACAACTGGAAGCGCTGGGTCACACTTTTTACACGGACAGCGACACCGAAGCGATCGTCCACGCTTACGATGAATACGGCACGGAATGTCCAAACCATCTGCGCGGCATGTTCGCACTGGCAATTTGGAACGAGCGCGATAAGTCGCTTTTCCTGGCGCGCGATCGCGTCGGGAAAAAACCGCTGCTGTATGCCCAGACCGGCGATCAATTGATCTTCGGATCGGAATTCATGGCGCTCCTGGCGCATCCGTCGCTCAGTCGCGAAGTCAATTACGAAGCGATCCATCATTATCTTTCATTCATCTCGGTGCCCGCGCCGCTAACCGCTTATCAGTCGATTCGAAAGCTCGAGCCCGGTCACTGGCTTCTGTGGCGAGACGGGGAAATCAAGTCGGAACGATATTGGCAGCTCGACTTTTCGCATAAGCTCAATATCAGCGAGCAGGAAGCCGGCGAGCGCGCGTCTGAGTTGCTGCGCGACGCCGTGCGCGTCCGCCTGATGTCCGAAGTTCCGCTCGGCGCCTTTCTTTCCGGCGGCATTGATTCCAGCGCCGTGGTCGCGCTGATGGCCCAGGAATCGTCGGAACCGGTAAAGACTTTTTCGATTGGTTTTGAAGAGCAGGATTTCAGCGAGTTGCATCACGCGCGACGCGTCGCCGAACACGTGGGCGCGGAGCATCACGAATTTATCGTGCGACCGAACGCGATGGAGATTCTGCCGACCCTGGTTGAGCATTACGGCGAACCGTTTGCCGACTCGTCGGCGATTCCCAGCTACTACGTTTCCCGCGAGACCAGGCGCTTTGTGACTGTCGCGTTGAATGGCGACGGCGGCGACGAATGCTTTGCCGGATACGAACGATATGCGGCGATGAATCTGGCTCAGCGATATACAAAACTGCTGCCGGCCGCAGTGCGCAACGGCGTGGTTCGGAATCTCGCTAACGCGCTGCCCGAGTTTCAATCCCGAGGTGCGTTGGGGAAAGGAATGGGTAAAGGAAAGCGATTTTTGAAAGCCGCGTCTTTGAGTCCGATCCAAAGATACCTGCGTTGGATTAGCGCCTTCGATGAAAATGCAAAACTCGATCTGTATTCGGAAGCGTTTCGCGAACAGACCAAAGATTTTTCGACTGTCAGTATCATTCAGCCCTGGTTCGCCAAAGCCAACGGCGCCGGAATCGTCGATGCTTCGTTGCTCACCGATACGATGACGTATCTGCCCAACGATTTGCTGGTCAAGATGGACATCGCCAGTATGACCGTATCGCTCGAGGCGCGCTCGCCGTTTCTGGATCATCATCTGATGGAATTTGCAGCCAGCCTGCCTGAGAAATTAAAGTTGCGGCGGATGACGACCAAATACCTGCTCAAGCGCATCCTGAAAGACTTAGTACCGGCGGAAAATCTGAGTCGCAGCAAGATGGGTTTTGGCGTTCCCATAGGTCATTGGTTTCGCGGAACGATGCAACCGTTTTTGCGCGAGACGTTGCTTTCGGATAAAGCGCTCGGTCGCAATCTCTTCGATCGAAACAAGGTGCGACAGATCGTCGATCAGCACGTCGAAGGCAGGATCGATCACTCACATCGTTTGTGGTCGTTGCTGATGTTGGAGCTGTGGTTTCAAAGGTTTATTGATTAGGAAGATCTTTGGACTTTTTGAATTTTGAATTTGGAATTTGGTCTTAGATTTTTTGTCCCGGAGGTGATTTCTTGAAAGGTGTCGTCCTTGCCGGCGGTCTTGGTTCGCGTCTGAACCCTCTGACTGCGGTTACGAATAAGCATCTGCTGCCGGTTTACAACCAGCCGATGATCTACTATCCGATCCAGACTCTGGTTAACGCGGGGATTACGGACATCATGATCGTCACGGGTGGAAATTCGGCCGGAGACTTTCTGAAGTTGCTGGGAAATGGCCGGGCTTTCGGCCTGAAACATTTGAACTATACCTATCAGGAAGGCGAAGGGGGGATCGCCGCCGCCTTGTCGCTGGTCGAGCATTTCGCCGGCTCGGACCCGATTTGTGTAATTCTCGGCGACAATCTCATCCAGGGAAGTATTCGGGCCGCGGTCGAGTCTTATCAACAGCAAAACCATGGCGCCAAACTTCTTTTGAAGAAGGTGCCGGACCCGCAAAGATTCGGCGTGCCGGAGTTGGACGGGAAGCGAGTTTTGCGCATCGAAGAGAAGCCGTCGCAACCTAAATCAGAATTTGCGGTGATTGGAATTTACCTGTACGACGCCCAGGTCTTTGACATCATCCGCACCCTGAAGCCTTCCGGCCGCGGCGAACTGGAAATTACCGACGTGAACAATGCCTACATTGAGCGCGGCGAAGTCACCTGGGACGAACTTGATGGTTGGTGGAGCGACGCCGGAACGTTCGAAAGTTTGCTCAACGCTTCAAACCTGGTAGCCCAGACCGGGGCAAACAATCGGGAAATCAGTCATGCAGCAGAAGCCAGTGCCAACTGAAATGTTTCGCGAAGGAGAGATCCAGGATGTCCTGGTTCGCGACCTGCGGAAGTTCAATGACAGCCGCGGTTGGCTGAGCGAATTGTTCAGACATGACGAGTTGCCGTCTGAGTTCTTTCCGGCGATGGCTTACACATCTTCTACGAAACCCGGCGTTACCCGTGGCCCGCACGAGCATGTCGATCAAGCCGATCTTTTCTGTTTTCTGGGGCCGTCGAATTTCAAGTTACGCATGTGGGACAATCGCGCGGATTCTCCCAGCTATGGAAACGTGATGACGCTTGTCATCGGCGCCGACAATCCAAAATCCGTGATCATTCCGAAAGGCGTCGTTCATGCTTATCGGAATATCGGCGAGCTTGACGGCATTGTAATCAACTGTCCGAATCGCCTCTACATGGGAACCGAGCGTCGCGAACAGATTGATGAAATCAGACACGAGGACGATCCCAACACAATTTTTCGGATCGAGGATTGAGCTTCGCCTTTGACTGGAGCGCAAGCGTCTCCGCTTGCCTTGTAGTGATGCAGTTTGAAATAAATGTCCGACAAACTTCAGTTGTCGCTTGAACTCGACAAGCTAAAGCTTGTCGGAGATCAAACTGCACCAGCTTGTCTCGTTTGATAGGTGGAAGGAGCAAGCGAGGACGCTTGCGCTCCAGTCAGTTAATTCAATGGAAATCAGTTTTGTTGATTTGAAAGCACAGTACACCGCGATCGCGCCGGAGGTGGACGCGGCGATTCATCGCGTCGTGGCGGGCGCCGATTTCATCCTCGGAAGAGATGTTGAGCTGTTTGAGCAGGAGTTTGCTGCCTTTTGCGGAGTGACTCACGCCAT
>Ga0207653_10000116_pt1 | contig 56010 bp, 48 predicted proteins | sample KBSK5251metaG_FD_184341 | JGI IMG/M metagenome (GOLD analysis project Ga0207653, IMG submission 184341) | Corn, switchgrass and miscanthus rhizosphere microbial communities from Kellogg Biological Station, Michigan, USA - KBS K5-25-1 metaG... | ecosystem: Host-associated > Plants > Roots >... | reverse complement strand
CCCAACCCAGGGCGTTGCCCTGGGCTATTACATTTCGCGCCTTCGGCGCTGAGATCCCGGGGTTTTGACACACACTCTAAACGCCTGGGCTACAGAAAAATCTTTACGATGAAATTAGGTCACCACCAACGCTTTGCGTGACTTTGCGCCTTCGCGACTTTGCGTGAAAATAACGCTTCGGCGGTTTGTTTTCACGCGAAGGCGCAGAGACGCAAAGAAACCGCAAAGTAATGCGCCAATTAATCACTCTTTCGCCACAAAGCGGCACCTCGTGGTGTTCTTATTTTAGGAATAAATGCGCGCTGGAGCTCGAACCGCAATCGATTCTATCCCGGAACAAGTCGCTCCGCAGGGGAACGCCCTAAGTTTTGATGAAGCTTTTACGCTGCATCATCGAACGGTCTTTGCCACGGCGCGCGCCGTGGTGCGCGACAGTGCCGTGGCCGAGGAAGTCACTCAGGAAGTCTTTCTCAAACTCTATCGACATTTTGATTCGGCGCCGAAAGCCGATTTGCTGCGCCCCTGGTTATTGCGAGTGACCCTGAACGAAGCCCGCAACACTATTCGTGGCCAAAGTCGCGCGATGACCCGCGATACGATTTATCAGAAGTCAACGGATGAAACTTTGACGCCGCCGTTCGAATTCGAAAACCGCCAGGAACTGGAATTTGCCCGCCAGGCGCTGGACCGGATCAAAGAGCCAATGCGCAGCTGTCTGTTGCTGAGGCACCAGGGATTGTCTTACCGGGAAATCGCCCAGACCCTGTCGCTGAAAGAAAATTATGTGGGCAGTCTGGTAGCCCGAGCTCGCAAAGAATTTGCGCGCACCTACTGGAAGATGGGAGCAAGCCGATGAGAAATTGCATTGACGAAGGTACTCTGCAGTCCTGGTTTGATGGCGAACTAGACGCGAATGCAGCCGCGCACGTAACGACGCATTTGAATGCCTGCGTTAATTGTGCTGAAGCGGCGCGGACACTCGCAGCTGAAAACCTGATTCTTTCCGAAGGGTTGTCGGCGGAGTTTGCCGCAGCGATTCCGACTGAGCGTCTGCGTCAAAGGGTCAATGCCGCAGTGGCGGGAGAGCAAGTCGCCGGCTCGCCGGCGCTTAATCGATCGTGGTTAAGCGCAGTCCGTGATTTCCTGCCGTCATTTCGCGTGCTCAGCTACGCCGCGGCGGCGGCCGCAATCCTACTCGTTGGTTCATTCGCTTTTGTGTACCTGAAACGAAATGAGCCGGGAGCCGTAGCAGTTAAAGATCGTCTGCCCGAAATCGCTTTAGTGACTCCGAACGCTGGACCGATCGTGAAGCCGACTTTGGAAGTGAAGCCGTCCGAGGCGCCGCGTGAAGTTAGATCGGTCAAAAGAAATCGACCGGCTGAAGAACAAGCCACTTCATTGGCCTGGCAGGAACGGCAATATGAACGAGCCATCGCCAAGCTGAACGAAGCGATTAAGGCCCAGTCGCCGCTCCGCCCGTCGCTGCGGGTTGAATACGAATACAACCTCGCGGTCATTGAGAATGCTATTGCTACCACGCGCGACGTTGCCAGAAAAAATCCCAACGATCCGCAAGCCACGCAGTTCATGCTCGCGGCTTATCAAAGCAAAATCGATCTCATGAATCAGATCGCCGAGGCGCGAGTCCTGGAGAGGTAGCTTAATCTTGCTGAGAAGCTACTGCAGGTATCGGTTCAGCTTGAAAAGGTGGCACGGGCGTCCCGCCCGTGAAATCACGCGCAAGATGCGCGTGCCACTTCATGCGATGCGCCATTGCACCATTTTCATCTTCCTGCTACTGCCTGTTTCTGCCCTGGCCCACGCGCGCAACTCAACGCCTGACCGCAGGAAAAGTAACCAGCAAGTTGAGCGCACCGTGGCTGCCGATGCCCGAGTGATCGTGACGGCCTGTGTAGTCTCAGGCAACCTGAGGGTTCAAAGTTGGGACCGCAAAGAGGTGCGCGCGCGCATCAGTGACGGCGTGCAAATCGATTTGACTCGCGTCGACGAGGACAAATCACGAGCTGCTACTGAACTTAAACTTACATCCCAGGGCGGTCGCCGCGCGCGCGATTCGTCTTGCCTGCCGTATGGCGATGTCGAGTTGCAAGTGCCCCGCGACGCCACTGTGAAGCTGCAAACAAGCAGCGGCGAAATAAGCGCGACGGATGTCGCGCGGGTTAGCGCCACGTCTCAGTCCGGGACCATCACGCTCAACCAGGTGCGCGCCGAGGCAGACCTAAGCACGATTGGCGGAAGGATTTCTGTACGCGACTCAACCGGCGCGTTTAAGCTTCACACGATCGGCGGTTCAATTGACGCGCGTGGTCTTGGTCCCGCAGTCCCGGGCGATTCGCTAGATGCCGACACGGTCGGCGGTGAGATCATGCTCGATCGAATCCAACACCAACGCGTGAAGGTGGGCTCAGTTAGCGGCGAAGCCGAGTATGCGGGCCCTCTGGCTCGCGGAGGGCACTACAGCTTTCACAGCATTTCCGGACGCCTGCGTTTGACGCTGCCGGCTAATTCATCGTTTCGACTGTCGGGCACTTTGGGAACGGGCGGCGAATTGAGCAGCGACTTCAATGTCACGACCGAGAAGGGCTCGAAATACAATCCCATGCGAACGATCAGCGGGATCGCGGGCAGTGGCGATGCATCAATCAACGTCTCGTACTTCACGGGTTCAATTCAGATCAGAAAGCAGTGAGTTGGATTTAGACCAAGACTGGAGCGCAACCGTCTCGGTTGCCAACGATTAGCAACTTCTAAGCGGATGTAAGTCTCCGATTTGAGACCTCTGTCTAACCGGGCTACCGTGTTGATGGCTCTGCCACACCGATGCGCGGCAAGTCTCCGACTTGCCGTTACGTGCCTATCTAAGCTAACGGTCTATGACCGTGCTGGGTCGGAGACCCTCAGGATAAAAAGGCTCGCGGCTGGCGAGTCGGAGACTTGCCGCGCATCGGCGCGGCAGAGCCATTGAAGCGGGTCATTCGGTAGCCACAGCCATGTGGCTGCACAGTCAGGACCGCGCGCGTCAGCGGGCGGGACCAGGTTATCCCATCCGCTCACGCGGAGGGTACTGACTCCTGTTAACTTACTTGCCACAAAAACCCTGGCGCTGGTGTTCTACCAATTAGAAGACATAAGAAATCAGGAGAATCCGAAATGAAGAAACCAGCTTTGTTGATTGCGGTCTTATCGCTCGCGTTGGCGACCATGGCCGACAAACAGTTGAGTGTTGTGTCCGGTCATAACTCCGTCGCGGCCCAGCCCCCCTGTATCGACCCGATTCAGAAACCGAGGGGCGACGAGTTAACCGAAGCGTTCAATCAAACTTACCCGCTGACCGCCAACGGCCTCGTCAGCATCGCGAATATTAACGGCGACGTTCATATCAGCGCCTGGGATCGTAACGAAGTAAAAGTGGACGCGGTGAAACGGGCCTACAGTCCGGACCGGCTCAGCGAGGTAACTATTGAGGTCACCAACACGGCGGACAGCGTCATGATCAAGTCGAAGTATCCGGAGCGAAATCAAACTTTCGAAAATCGCAATCGGGGGAATAATCCAGCCAGCGTCGAGTACACCCTGACAATTCCGCGGGGAGCACGTCTGGATGGCGCCGAGCTCGTGAATGGCTCGCTGGACATAGAAGGAGTGCAGGGAGACGTGCATGCTTCCCTGGTCAATGGCCGAGTGAAAGCCGGCGGCCTCAGTGGCGAAGTGAAACTCTCGACGGTCAACGGCAGCGTCGAAGCGAACGTGGCCACATTTGACGCGGCGAAGGGAGTTACTTTGAACTCGGTCAACGGATCGATTGTTCTGATAGTGCCATCAGGCGCAAACGCGCAGGTCAAGGCGAGCACCGTTCATGGCGCGATTACGAACGACTTTGGACTGGCAGTCGAAGACGGTCAATATGTCGGTCACAGTCTCAGTGGCCAGATCGGTTCGGGCGGTGTGCGCATTCGGCTTAATAACGTTAACGGGTCGATCACAATCAAGCGTGGGATGTAACTTAGGCGGGCTGCGGAAACCGCCGCCTGAGGCGTCCCAAACAGGTTGGGGGATCAGAAAAATGAGCGCTGTAATAACAGTATCCAGTCAGGATCTCTCGCGCAGTGACTTCACGCCTGCGCCCCATGATGTGCCATTGAATGCTCACCTCGAGAACCTGAGAGAGATTGTCTTCACGATGATGACCGAGCTCGAGTGCCTTGGCCGGCTGGCGCCCACAGAATCGACTGAGTCGACTCCCGTCGACCTCAAAGATGCAGTGCAAAGATTCGAGATAGAACTCATCAGCGCCGCCCTCGAAAAGACGCGTGGAAATCAGTCAAAGGCAGCCCGACTCCTGGGCGTCAAACACACGACGTTGAATGCCAAGCTGAAGCGGTATCAGATTCGATATCCGCAACCATCCTCCGAAACCACTTTTCGCCGTGCGGCGGCTTGAACTTTGGCCCGCCCTTTCAGAGTCTGTCGGAGAAATAAGCTCTGTGGTTCTCTGTGCGATCTCTGTGCCTCTGTGGTTGATTTTTTCTGAGTCTCTCACGGCAGAGACGTAGAGATTCCGCAGCGCGGCAGAGCCGCAATCAAATGCGTTTAAGCTCCGGAGGAGGAGTGTTTATAGCTACACCGTTCACAAACCAGTGCAAGCTCCGGAGGAGCGAAACACGACAATGCACCTTGCGCTCCTACGGAGCTAATGGAACTTAATCAGCCAGGTATCTATAAACATTTCATCCCTACGGGATTGTGTGGCCGCAAAACTTTTAAGAAGAACAAGATTCTCCAGACGTGTTCCACAGAGTTACACGGAGAAATCCCTTTTTCCGACAGCCTCTTCAAGGCGGGCTTAGCGCGGGTTGATCAACAGGTTTGCCCGGTCTATGTGACGACTTAGATGGCTTGCTGGTCCATCAGCCCCACCTTGGATTGACACCTACCGGGCGCTAACATAAGCTCAGCGCAGTTCAACAGATTGCAGTCTGCACGCTCCCTGGCTTTGGTGCCTACTCCCGAACAGTAGCGTGTTGTGTCTCGAACGAAATTGAATCCTCAGAATTGGTTTCTTTCGCTCCCGATTCACGTCAAAACAATCTTCTGATATTGAGCCCCACTAACTCAGTGAACGGCGTTGCTTTTTCTCTCGTCGTTGTCGGTCGCATGAGAACGACCCCGATCAATTTCTAAATAAGGAGACCTCAAATAGTGAATACAAGAAAATCTTGGCAATCGTACAGATTAGGAATTCTCACAGTAATCATCGCGTTATCAGTGACGGCCCTCGGAAGCCTGGCGCTCGCTGCCGGCTCGTCTTTTTTTCAGGGGTTTGAAACGGATACCAGTGGTTGGGTCAGCGGGGCAACTCGCGTGGCGTCTGGCACCAACGGGATCATCTCGGCGAGCGGAAGCTGGCATGCAGAGGCAGCTGAAGGCGCCTTTACCAGATGGGGCGGCTACGGCGGAATTCCAGGATGTGGACCAGCGGGCTGCGCAGCCACGTTTCCGGCGAATGGCTATATCACTTCGATCGATATCTATCTCGATGCGGAGAGCCTTACCCGAGCCAACGACACACGCTTTGATTTCAGTTCGGCAATTAACGACCCGGCCGGAAACCATCGTCGTGATTTTGTCTTTAACGCCGGGTTTTACAATGACACGGACCTAACAGGCGACGGCCCTCGCTTCGTTATCAGCGCCAGCAACAATGCTGGGCGAGACAGTGCGTTCCCCAAAAATCCGGGCCGCGATCCTTTTAGCATTACTAATGATGGCTGGTATACATTTCAGCACACGTTTACTAACAACGGTTCCGGCGTGCTGACGGTGGCCCTAACCGTCAAGGACGCGGCAGGTGCTGTGCTTCATACCTGGAATCTCAGCGATGCTACCGACGTCATCAACACCACGGTTGGCTCGAACCGTTATGGATTCTTTTTCGTGCAGGAGCTCTCACCTCTGGCAATCGACAACAGCAGTCGGTTTGACATCCAGAGCCAACCAGCCGACAAGGAACAATGCAAAAACGACGGATGGAAGCTGGTGGTAAATGGTGCAAACATGCCGTTCAAGAACCAGGGCCAGTGCGTCAAGTTTGTCCAGACCGGCAAATGAGCATAATTTTTATGGTTCAACATTAGTTCGACCGCTACGGCGGGAAAGCTAATCGAAAAGGCTCGTCACGTTGACGAGCCTTTTCCGATCCGCTCGCGATCGGCCTCAAATGCCGTGCTTTCAAATTAACCCGCCGGCTTGGGCGCCGGCTGCAGCGCTTCCATCTGCAGATCAATCAGCACCTCGTGGGCCACATCAAAACCTCCGGTCGCGAGAGCATGTCCCCAGGTGATGCCAAAGTCTCGTCGATCAATTTTCGTTTGCGCTGCGACGCCGATGCGCGTGTTACCTCGAGGGTCCTTAATCGCTCCCGTCAAAGTAAACGGCAGGGTCACCGGTTTGGTGACTCCTTTGATAGTCAGGTCGCCGTACAGGGCGTAACTCTTGCCTTTCTGCTCAACGCGCGTGCTCTTGAAAGTCATTTCGGCAAACTGGGCCGCATCGAAAAAGTCTGCGGTGCGCAGGTGCTTGTCGCGCGCTTCCACGCCAGTGTCGATGCTTTCGACCTTGGCCGTGAACTCGACTGAGGATTTGGTCATGTCCTTATCATCGAGATGAATGGTGCCGGTGAAATCCTTGAAGCGCCCCTTAACCAAAGCCAGCTCGTTGTGCAGGATTGAAAATCCGATGACGCTGTGCGCGACATCGATGCGGTAGTCGCCACCCGGTATCGGCAGGTACGCAGGTTTGACGGCCGCTTTGTCCTGGGCTGCGTTCGCCTCAGGCATGTTTGACGCGTTGCGAACCAGGGGCAGCATTGTCAGTCCCGCCAGGCCGGCAATCAGGGCGAACTTATTGAATCGTCTCATCGGTCTCTCCTTAATGTTTTTTGAGGAAACTTTGGGCTAAATGATACGGGTGAAACCGATAAGAATAAAGTGGGACTACACGGTGGCACAGACTTCAGTCTGTGAACCTTGAGGTTCGTGTTCTCTTCTGATCACAGACTGAAGTCTGTGTGACAAGCGAGCCGATCTGTTTACAGGTTCGAAATACGGGTCGAGGCCCGCGCCGTCAGAGGCTCCGGCTCGGGCGTGAAGTCTTCGCCGGGATTGATGAACTGGTCGCGCTCAAACTTGTATTGCTTGTCATAGAGCTGCCGGTAACGCCCGTCAGCCTCGAGCAGTTCCTCGTGAGTGCCGCGTTCGACAATCTCGCCGTTTTCCAGAACCAGGATTTGATCGGCGCTGCGAATCGTGGACAGTCTGTGCGCGATCACGAACGTCGTGCGACCGCGGCGCAACTGACGCAGTCCGTCCTGAATCAGCGCTTCACTTTCGCTATCCAGGCTGGAAGTTGCTTCATCAAGGATCAGCAGTTTTGGATCGGCGAGAATCGCGCGCGCGATGGCTATCCGCTGACGTTGTCCGCCGGATAGTTTTACTCCGCGCTCGCCCACAATCGTTTCGTACTTCAGATCGAACTTTTCGACAAACTCTTCGACGTGCGCGATGCGGCTGACGGCTTGAATTTCCTCGCCCGTGGCGTGTGGTTTGGAAAATGCGATGTTCTCCGCCACGGTTCCATCGAAGAGAAAGTTGTCCTGCATCACGACTCCGAGATACGAGCGGAAGTCACGCAGGCGCAGAGTGCTCAAGTCCTTGCCGTCGACTTTGATAATGCCGGAGAGCGGCTTATTAAAGTTCATTGCCAGACTAATCAAAGTGCTCTTGCCGGAGCCGCTGGAACCGACCAGGGCCGTCGTTGAACCCGCCGGAGCTTTGAAGGAAACATTCTTGAGCACGGGCACGCCTTCGTTGTATTCGAACCAAACGTTCTCGAACTCAATCTCGCCGGCAACCTCCGGCAGCGGTTCGCGGAAAGCGTCCTGATCGTCTTCGGTTTTCATGTCCATCACTTCGCGAATGCGATCGAGCCCGGCAAAGGCTTCGGTGATCTGGGTCCCGATAGCGGCAAACTGGATGAGCGGCATCGCCATCATTCCGGTGAAGAGGACGTACATGAACAGATCGCCAATCGTCATCTTGCCGCTGACGACCGAAGGCCCGCCCACCAGAATGATCACGACGCCAACCGCGCCGATGATTAACGATGAGAACGCGGTCGTCGCCGAGACGCCGGTCATTGATTTGGCGATGTTACGAAAAAGTTTGTGCGCGCCGCGCGCAAAGGTCAGCTCTTCGCGCTTCTCGGCGGTGTATGCCTTGACGATCCGAATGCCGCCGAGTGATTCGGCCAACCGCCCGGTAAGAGTTGCAGTGATTTCTCCGCGCTCGCGGAACAAAGGTCTTAGCCGCGTGAAAGCGAAAGCCAACAATGCGCCGAAAGCTCCCAGCACCAGAATTGTGATCGAGGTCAGATGCCAGTTGAGCCAGAATAAAACACAGAGAGCCACCGCCGCGGTGATAAAGCTGCCAACGAGTTGGACCAGGCCGGTGCCGACCAGATTACGAATGCCTTCGGCGTCGTTCATGATGCGCGAAATCAGCTTGCCGACCTGGGTTGAATCGAAATAGCTGACCGGCAGACGGGCAATCTGGGCCTGCACTCTCTTGCGCATTTCGGTGATGGCCCGCTGCGCCGCGACTCCGAGAACCTGCGAGAGGCTGAAACTCGTGAGGGCCTGAATGATGGTCGCGGCGCCCGCCGCCAAAGCGATCTTCCAAAGCAGATCCGTGCGTCCTTTGACGATCACCTGATCGATCAAAAACTTGGTCGAAGCGGGGAGCACCAGCCCCATCGCCTGATTAATCAGCATCAAGACAGCGCCGAGTAACAGCCGATGACGATGCGTCCAAACCAGCTCGCGGGCATCGCCCCAGGCGGCCGACCAGCGAATCTTTTTCTTTTTCGGTTCAGGCAATTTGTCTTCACTGCGGCGCCTTCAACGGTCTACGCGCATTAGCGAGAACGTAAAAGGCCACCGTTGGTGACCATTAATATCACGGGACTATTGTCAATTGCTCTTACCGCTTACTGCTCAGCGCTTACTGGCTTACTGCTCAGGACGCGAGCGCCTACGAAACCAACCGTAGCGCTATCGAATACACAAGCAACGCGACGACGGCCCAGCATAGTAAGAGATAGAACCTAACGAGGAGACTTACTAGCAGAGGCTTATCGTTGAGTCGAAGTTGGGCATTGTCGCGCGCGCCGGCACCGAAGTTGAAGATGGACGGCAGCATCAATTCAAGGGTCAAGAACACCCGATTAACATACCTCGTCGCCGATGGCCGTGCCCGAGTGGGTTGGGCGTGATCGCTGGCGGACTCGACACCGCTCTCAACATATGTAGTTTCCCCATCGGAATTGCGCACGAAACGCTCGTCATAGAAGATGAAGCCTCCGACAAGGCACAATAGGGCAAACGCCGCCAGGTAACTTCCCGGGGAGAATCGACCGTAGCCCGTCACCCATGCGCCGATTCTTGTGAGAAGCGACGGTGAGGCCCGCAACCTGATTAAGAAAACCGCACTTGCAGCTTCAACAAGCCCGTGTTTCGCCAAAGCCACCTCCAGCGGTAATAGCGCATCCATCGATCTTGAATTGCGCTGCGCTAGCCGTGAGACTCCTTGTACGTCCGAGGTGTCAAGTACATATTCAACACGAAGATCGTCAAACAAGATCGAGCCCGAACCGATGGGTGCGGCCGGTTGGATGTTCAGAATGTCAATAGCATGTGCTGAAGTTCGATTCAGATCCAGCGTGCTGGAAAAATGAAAGTTGCGCATTGAAAGTTCGCCGGAGAAGGTTGACAAAGCAATTGCTACCGATCGCTCCGCCGTAGCATCGTCGAGGACAAGGTTCTCCGCGTGTACGTGCACGAACTCGATCGACTGACAGATATTCGGATCCTTCGCCCGTCCGGCCTTCCATGGGTTCGCGTCCGTTCCTTGCGGACACGGATTTCCGCCGCAACTACAGTCTTGGTGGGCGATTTGATCTGAGCGCGGCGTTGGATCTGCGACGAAGCGAACCCCTGAGAGATCAATTGCGGCACCGGCCCTGAGACCGTTGCAGTCCACCTCGTCACTAAATACAGCGGAAGCAAGATAGATCGAGCCATCGATTCGAACGCCAGCAAGCGTTACCAGACCGTGAAATTGACAATTAGGAAGATCCACTGCCGCGGCATGAAGGCTGCGCGCGTCGAACGCTTCGAACTGTGCTCCATCTCCCTCAATCCATCGGATGACGTTCACGCCCTTAAGTGACACGTCCCCAAGAAATAGTGAATTGCCCAACTTGAGGCCTGCGATGGTCGATTGATCAAGGTCGAGCCTTCCTCGCTCACGGCTCTTTGAGTAGTCCAATCGCAGCGAACCTTCGAAAATACAACTGTGACAGATGAACTCCGGGCATTGGCCTTCGTTGCAAGCGAATCGCAGCCTAGTTTCGCGCCGAAATGTTTGGCCTGACAACCTCGTAGGATGCCCGATCGTCAAGCAGTCCGAGCCATCCCCGTTGTCCATTAGCTCCACTGTGCTCGATCTGGCACTTCGCGGAGAGATCTTGCACTTATCATATGCTGCGGCATGCGCGACCGGCTTCCAAGTTGTCAGGAGTAATAGTCCGGCAGCAACCAAAGGTGCCCAATCGCTGAACATCCGCCAGCGATTTGCTCCCGTTATGAACACTTGGCTTGAGCAACTCTCACATTGGATGTTAAGGCGATACACTTTTCCAACCTGCATTGCGGGCGAATGTATCCCTTAGGCCAGGGGTTAGCAAGGATTATTAGGCCCGTGACGGCTCGATCAGGGGAAAGGCTTAAGGGAAAGAAGCGGTCACGTACGAAGGAAGGATCAATTTCTCAACGGACATTTCGCCAACCATACTATGACTTGGCAAAGAGAAAGGCCGCCGGAGTTATTTAACCAGCGTCTGTAAGTCGTTGAAAAGCAGTGGTAGCGCATACGGGACTCGAACCCGTGATCTCTGCCTTGAGAGGGCAGCGTGTTAACCAACTACACCAATGCGCCGTGATTTGGGATTATAGAGGGCGCGAATTCACCTCGCAAGTTTGACCTAACGCAAACTGTTAGTTTGCGCCCGCAAGCTAACACTACCTTACGCTGTTTGTGCGAAGGCGCGTGGCGCTCGCGCCCGATTAAGTTAAGAAGCAATCCTCATTGCTTACTTTCCTTCGCGCTCGATTTTGAATAGATGTAATTATCGCGCGCTTTCACCACTAAGCCCGTCTGATTGACGCGTACCTTGATGTCACGGCGTTGACCGGCCTGACCTGCGGGCGGGTAGTAACCGATGCTGTATTGGCGTCGTAATTCATCAGCCAACTCGCTGAAGGCTGCGGACAGGCCGACAATCGTGTCGCCGCGATAATATTGGCCTCCCGACTCGGAAGCGATCTCGTGGAGGTACTCGCCAGCTCGCCGATAATCGGCTGGGGAAGAACCGGGTCCGCCACCGCCGGGCGGCGGAATCCCAAAAATCACTCCGCCTGGCAAGCGTATCCCTCCGGGGCCACCCATAACATCGCGTGAGGTATCGTAGGCTACGCTGTACACAGCGGCGTCTGCCTCCCGAACTTCCCTAATCGTGCTCTCATACGTGGCCTGGTCGCTGGCGGTGTCCACGCCGTCGGTGAATAACACGACCGCCTTGCGTCCGCCGATCGATTTCAACTTCTGTCGGATTGTCTGATGGACTGCGTCATACAAGCGCGTGCTGCCTCCGGTCCTCGTGCGGCGAATAGCCTGGATCAGAGTGTCGCGATCGCTGGTCGGTTCACAAAGCGTGCGAATTGAATCGTCGAAAGACATCACCATCACACGGTCCTGATCCTTGAGCTGATTAACAAAGCTAATGGCCGCGCCCTGCATTTCTTCGATCTTAAAGTGTGTCGACCCGCTCGTGTCGATCAGCAGCACGACCGTGAACGGTTGATCGACCGTCGCAAAATACGCGATGCGTTGTTCGACGCCGTTCTCAAACACATGAAAGTCGCGACGCGTGAGGTTCGGAATGTACTTGCCGCCTCGATCCATCACGGTAACCGGCACCGTGACGAGCGCGGTGTCGACCGTGAGCGTATCGCCTTCGATCGTCTCGCCATCGCCTGCAATCTTCCCGTTATTCGTGGTCTGCTCGTCCTGATCTGAAGTGGTGGCGGCGTTGCTGGCTTGACCCGGGCTCGGCTTGGCCTCTGGAGGCGCCTTTCGTCCAGATTGTGCGCGGGCAGGTAATGAGAGAATCAGCAGGCAGAGAATGACAGCGAGACCAAATACTGGGAGCGCGGGCGCCCTCGCCCGCATTGAGCGCGCAGCGCGAAAAATAATTTGGGCTCGAATTCTCTTGGGACATGCGCGTGCTGCCCCCGCGTTTGCGGACGAGGGCGTCCGCGCTCCCAGTGTTAAGTCGCCCCTTTCAACTTTGGATTGGGTTTTTGGGCAAAGCTCCCCAGCGCTAATTGTCTTCGGTGCGAATGAGCGCGACGTCTGGTTAAGGTCGGGTGCCGGGGGATTACTTTGTTTCATATGATTTTTAGACGTGAATTGCCGCGCGTCCTTTGCCTGCCGCGGACAAATTTGTCTGGGGATGAATAAGGGAAGAATTCGCAGCGCGTACGGGATTGGAACGCGTGATCTCTGCGGGGAGGGCAGCGTGTTAACCAACTACACCAATGCGCCACGTAGTTGAACGGATTACAGGTTGCTGCGCCGGAGGTTGGCAAACTCGCCATTCGCCGGCAATGAAGCCTGCCACGCAGAGCAAATCGTCGGGATTCCATCTCCCTTCGTTGATCTCTCAAAAACGAGTCAAGGCAATTTTTTGCTTGTCCGTCGGGAAAGATGTAGCCTTTGCTCGTTCCCAGAGTGGGCAGACCATCGGTGGCGCAAAAGCGCCTATGGTGCCGAGAGATTTATGCCACTTTCCTCACCGTCCTCATCAGGCATTGAGACCGCTACAAACTCTTAAAGGGAGAAAACTATGAAGTGCACACTTTCATCACTCGTGATGAGGCTGGCGGTGTCTCTCTCTCGTTGCGACATGCGCGTTCTCTACCAGCGCCCAGCAGGGGCGTTCCCGCGTCACCGTCACGGGAGGTGGCAACAAATGAGAATGAGATCAATAAGTGGGTTGTTACTGATCGCACTGACGCTGCTCTTCGTCACGGTCGGTAATGTTTTCGGCCAGTTTGACTCTAATATTATTTACCGGATTACCACGATACGCGGCGATCAGTGTCTAACCGTCGCGCGCGGTATGAATTACGAGAGGGATGGCGCTCCGGTCATACAGTCGGGCTGCCTCGAAGGAGAGCGCAGCCAACAATGGCAGCTCCTTCGCGCTCGCGATTACTACTACCAGATTATCGCGCAGCACAGCCTCAGGGCCCTCGACGTCTTTGGGGGAGTATTCTCAACGGGCAACGGTGTCAGGGTAGACCAATGGGCTTATTCAGGTACCGAGAATCAGATGTGGAGATTCGCTAACGCCGGCGACGGTATTTGCCAGATCATCGCCAGGCACAGCCAGAAACCCTTAGACATGAATGGCGGACCAAGCGCGGGCGAGGGTTCGTACGCTCAGCAGTGGGATAATTGGCACGGCCCCAACCAGAAGTTCAGGTTGCGGCCAGCAGCATGGAAAAACGCTCCCATGCCGGCAGCTTGTCCGACCGAAGATGACGCGCACATTACGCTCTATGCCACTGATCGCAATTTGGCCCGGCGCGGAGAATTCAGCATCAATGAAACAATTTCTTTGAAAGTCTGGAACAATACAAGGGCGTCGATCTTTTTCAATCAGGAATGGCGCGCGCAGCGATTGATACGTGAGGAAGGATTGCAAGTCGAGCGGCTCTGGGACACCGACCAGTGGTTTCCGGTTGTGGCGCCCGGGGAGTGCCCGCCGGATTTAACAGAAACCGGCGACGGCTCTGTTCGCACCAGAGTCGACGATGTGCCGCTGAGACGGGTGTTCGAACTTCGCGCAGGGATGAGTAATACTCGAAGTTGGACGGCTCCCATCTCGCTTGGGCCCGGTACTTACCGTTTGAGGCTTGTTTATGCTCGGACCGCTGCCGATTTACGCACGGCTTCCGCCGTTTGCTCGTCGGCCTTTACGGTTCGTTGACAATGAGTTTGTAAAGTCATCGAAGCTCTGCTGAGCGAAGCTTGGTCTAATTCATTTGCCACCTCGTCTGCGGTGACTTTTGCGTGACGACTTTCGGCGCCGAGGTGAGCGCCGTCACATTCCGTTATTCCCAGCGCATGATATACTCCGCCTTTCGCAATTCTTTATTTCATCGACCTTGTGTCAGAAGCCCGGCCGTGAGGGAGGGCCAGTTTACACTTGTCGCCGTTGCTTACGCGCGGGCTTCTGATACGGTGAACCTGACCAAAGATAAATGATCATAGCGGTGCCGAACGAAACCGGAGAGAGCGAAGCGCGCGTTGCGCTCATGCCGGATTCGGTGAAAAAACTTGTGGCGTTGAAGGCCGCGATTTCGATCGAAAGCGGCGCCGGCCTCGGCGCGGCGCGCACCGACGATGATTACGCGGCAGCCGGTGCAACGGTTATCACAGATCGAAATGCGTTACTTGCCGGCGCTGACGTGCTGGTCGTCGTCAATCGTCCTTCTGCCGACGACTTCAACAAAATGAAAAAGGGCGCGGTCGTGCTCGGCTTTCTGCGTCCGCTCGACGAACCTGCCGCGCTAACTCCCGCACTCGAAAATGGCCTGACGACTTTCTCGATGGAACTGGTGCCGCGCATCACCCGCGCGCAGGCGATGGATGCGCTTTCGTCGATGGCTACGGTCGCCGGCTACAAAGCGGTTTTGTTGGGAGCGGATCGAATCCCGCGCATGTTTCCTTTGTTGATGACGGCCGCCGGCACGGTGCCGCCCGCGCGCGTTTTGGTTTTGGGAGCGGGTGTTGCGGGATTGCAGGCGATCGCCACGGCGCGACGTTTGGGCGCAGTGGTCGAAGCTTATGACGTGCGCGCCGCGGCCGGCGAACAGGTGCGTTCGCTGGGCGCAACTTTTCTCGAAGTCGATCTCGGCGGCATTCAAACCGAAGACAAAGGCGGCTACGCCGTCGAGCTTTCAGAAGAAGCTTTGAAACGTGGGCGCGACCTGGTTGCCGAACACGCGAAGACTGCCGACGTGATCATCACGACGGCGCAAGTGCCCGGCCGGCGCGCGCCTTTGTTGATGGACGAAGCGGCAGTGAACGGGATGAAGCGCGGCTCGATCGTGATCGACCTCGCCGGCGCGACCGGCGGCAACGTCGTCGGCAGCAAACCCGATGAAACGGTTGAGCATGACGGCATCACGATCATGGCGCCGACCAACTTGCCGGCGACCGTGCCTGTGCACGCGAGCCAACTCTATTCGCGCAACGTCACATCGTTTCTTAATCTGCTGATCAAAGACGGCGAGTTGCATCTCGACATGAATGACGACGTAGTTGGTCCATCGTGTGTCACGCATGAAGGCAAGTGGATGAATCAGCGCGTGGCTGCGGCGATGGAAGCAGTGGTAAAGTAAATACACATGCACATAGTAGAAGACATTCGACCACTCGCCGATCTCGAACAGAACTCAGGTGAAATGCTCAGGCAACTGCGCAAGACGGGACGTCCGATTGTTCTCACCGTCAAGGGCAAGGCAGACGCTGTGCTCATGGATGCGAAGACTTATGAAAAGCACCTCAGAGCGGCCAACCTGCTGCGTATGCTCACCCCAGCCGAGGCCGACGTCGCGGAGGGACGAGTGCGCTCAGTCCGTTCATTCTTGAAGGAGTTCAAGAGTGCGCGAAAAATATCGCGTTGTATTTAGAATCTCCGGCCACACCGTTTACATTCTCCGGGTCGTCCACGGAGCCAGACTGTTGGATACCTCGATAATCGAGGAATAGAGGATTTACCATGAACCTTAGTATCACTGGCGCGCTCTTCCTGCTGGAAACCACCGGCGCTATGACCGGCGCTGCCGTGATCGCGGCGCTCTATGTATTCGCGCTGGCGGCGTTTCTCGGTTATCAAGTCATTTCGCGGGTGCCGCCGCTGTTGCACACGCCTTTGATGTCGGCGACCAACGCGATCTCGGGCATCTCGCTGGTGGGTTCGATCGTGATTGCCGGCGGCACGGGCCCGCACCACAGCAAGGTCGCGATGGTCCTTGGCTTCATCGCGGTCGTCTGCTCAACGACGAACGTGGTCGGCGGATTCGTGATCACGGATCGCATGCTGCGAATGTTCAAACGGAAGAAATAATCCACAGATTTCACAGATTAGAAATAGCAGCCACAAAAAGGCACAAAATGAAATCGAGATTGGCCCGCTGTTTTCATTTAAAACGACCCGTAAGACAGATTTTCCTTTTGAGCCTTTTGTGCCTTTTCGTGGCTAACTCTTTTTTGAATCTGTGTAATCTGTGAAATCTGTGGATTGAAGAAAAGATGCACTGGCAAACTTATCTCATCGAATTCAGCTACCTGCTCGCGTCAATCCTTTTCATCCTCGGATTGAAGGGCTTGAGCCATCCCGAAACTGCGAAGCGCGGGATGCACATGGCTGAGTTCGGCATGCTGATGGCCATCATCGGCACGCTGATGCACTTCGAGATCATCAGCTACACCTGGATCATCGTCGGCCTGCTCCTTGGTTCAACGCTGGGCGCCGCCATGGGCGTTTGGGTGCCGATGACTGCGATGCCGCAACGAACTGCGCTGTCGCACGCGTTCGGCGCCTTCGCAGCGGCGCTGGTCGGGATCGCCGAATACTACAGCTACACGCACGGCTTCAAACCGCTGGCTGATCTCGATCACGTGAAGATGGGCGCGATGGGATTCGAGATCATGCTCGGATCTCTAACGACGACCGGAAGTTTGATCGCCTTTGGAAAGTTGCAGGGCATCATTCCGGGGCAACCACTCGTCTATCGCGGCCAGAACATCTTCAACATGTCCCTGCTGGCGGTCACAGTCGGCCTGTTTATTTATTTGATTTTCGTGCCGACGGCGGTCATTCCGTTTTACATCATGCTCGGGCTCGCGTTTGTCTTTGGCGTGCTGCTGGTAATGCCGATTGGTTCGGCCGACATGCCGGTAGTGATGTCGCTCTTGAATTCTTACGCGGGGCTGGCCTCGGCCGCGACGGGATTCGTCCTGGGCAATAACGTTCTGATCATCGCGGGAACGCTCGACGGTTTTTCGGGGTTCATTCTTTCCATCCTCATGTGCCGCGCGATGAATCGATCGATCACCAACGTCTTGTTTGGAGCGTTTGGCAGTGCGGCAACTGCATCAGTCGGTCCAGGCGAACAGGGCGTAATGCGAGAAGTCGGCCTCGAAGACATCGCCGTGCAAATGGCTTATGCGAGCAAAGTCATCTTCGTGCCCGGTTACGGTTTGGCGACTGCGCAGGCGCAACACGCCGTGCGCGAGTTGGCGAGCGTCCTGGAAAGCCGCGGCGTCACCGTGAAATACGGCATTCATCCCGTCGCCGGCCGCATGCCCGGTCACATGAACGTGCTGCTCGCAGAAGCAAATGTTCCTTATTCGCAACTCTATGAACTCGAACAGATCAATCCTGAATTTCCCACAACGGACGTCGCTGTCGTCATCGGCGCGAACGACGTCGTCAATCCCGACGCGCGCGATAATCCATCCAGTCCAATTGCCGGCATGCCGATCCTCGAAGTTGACCACGCTAAATCGGTTGTTGTCCTCAAACGCGGTCAGGGCAAAGGTTTCTCTGGCCTCGAAAATCCTCTATTCTTCAAGCCGGTGACTGGGATGCTTTACGGTGACGCCAAAGACACGCTGACGAAATTAGTCAGCGCGGTCCAGCACGCGTAACCAAATGCCCGCGCCCTTCGTATTACTAATTCAATTCGCATCCACTTAATCATGATGAAAAAACTAAAACTCTATTCACTCGTTCTGCTACTGATTTTGTCTGTTTCGCTGCCGGTCACCTTCGGGCAGCGACGCGATGTCAAAGTAAAGGCAACCACTGCGGCCGCGCTCCTCGCTGCTCGCGGCGGGGAAACTATCTCAGCCGATCAGTTGCGAACCTATCTTTCATACATTGCCTCGGACGAAATGGAGGGCCGCGACACGCCATCGCGAGGCCTGGACACGGTGGCGAAGTTTATCGCCCTCAATCTCGGGCGCTGGGGCTTTAAGCCTTACGGCGACGACGGCACGTTTTTTCAGAAGATCGCTTTGCGGCGCGAGGCGATTGACCCTTCGAAATCAATTGCCGAAATCAACGGTCAAAAATTCACAATTGGTGAAGACTTCATTCCCAATGCCGTCGGCGCGTCACTCACCGGGCCAATGGTTTTCGCCGGTAACGGCTGGGTCATCAAGTCAAAGAACCTCGACCCGTATCAGGGCGTCGACGTCAAAGACAAAATCATCGTGGTCGTCGGCAGCGGCCAGGGATTTCCAAAAGGCATCACGCGCGCGGATCTCGCCGGCCGACAAGGCGAGGATTGGAGCAGCCCGTCCGTGTACGCCCAGGCGCACGGGGCGAAGGGGGTGTTGGTTATTGCCGATGCCCAGAGCTTACAAAATTGGGAGGCGCTACGTCAGCGCAGCCAACAGCCGGCGCGCGCTTTTGTTGAGAAGTTTATGACGCAAGCGACGACCACCGCCAAGCCATCAATCTTGATGTCTTCAAAGATGGCCGCGGCCTTGTTAGCCGGCGAGAAGTTCGACGCGGCGACATTAGTCAGTCGGGCCGATGGCGGAGACCCAGTTGCGGCCTTCGATCTGAGCGCGAGTAAGAACGTCGCGATCACCGTAGCCGTCAAATCAGAACGTCCCATGACCCAAAATGTCGTCGCGGTTTGGGAAGGCAGCGATCCGGTTTTGAAGAACGAATACGTGGCCATGGGTGCGCATTACGATCACGTCGGCATTTGCGCGCCCGGGACCGCCGATCCAATTTGTAACGGCGCCGATGACGACGGTTCAGGCACCACCGCACTTCTGGGAATGGCTGAAGCACTGTCGCGCGCCAAACAAAGGCCAAAGCGATCCGTTCTTTTCGTTTGGCACTGCGGCGAGGAGAAAGGTCTGTGGGGATCGCGCTATTTTACCGACTACCCGACCGTGCCCCTCGACAAAATTGTCACGCAGCTCAACATCGACATGATCGGCCGCAGCAAAAAAGCCGACGACACAAATCCGCGTAACAAGGATTTGTCAGGCCCTGATTCGATTTATGTGATCGGCTCGACAATGATGAGCACTGAATTGGGCCTGTTAAGTCAGACAGTAAATAAGTCGTTTTTGAATCTGACCTACGATGTGAAATACGACGACCCGAACGACACCAACCGGTTCTTCTTCCGCAGCGATCACTACAATTACGCGCGCAAAGGCATTCCCATCATTTTTTTCTTTGACGGCGTGCACGAGGACTATCACCGTCCGGGCGACGAGCCGCAAAAGATCGATTACGAAAAGATGGAAAAAGTCGCGCGCACGATCTACATGTTGCTTTGGGAAGTTGCCGGCCTGAAGGAGCGTCCGAAAGTTGATAAGCCGCTGCCGGCGCAGTTGACGCAAAGCAGAGGCTGAGCGGCGCCCGAGTCAGGCGATTGCTTTCGCCGACTCGCGCGCCCAACCCCCAGCAAACGACTCACCAATCGATTGGGAAATCCCTGCGCATCGGCGTGGGCGAAATCGTCACTCTGAACGCCTTGGTGGCCTTGCTCGGGGGGCTCACAGTTACGGTATTTGTTCCCGGTCTCAAGAACGTCATCTTGTAATTCCCATCCTGGTCGCTGGTTACACTGTAGTTACCAATCGTCAGGACGACGCCACTCGCGGCCGCGCCATTGGCATACGTGACACGACCATACATCTCGGTTGAATTCTGGGCCATAGACAGCACCAGGCAAACAAAAATCGTGCTGGAAAGAAGGATTTTCATAACTCACTCCTGTTAATGCGTAGCTACCGGTTTAATGCGCAGCTAGCGAACTGCGAGATTGGCCGACTGGGCGTTTTGATCGCGCTGAAAGTTGGTCTGAGGTGCTCTCGACCTGCGTGGCCCGGTCAGCCGTAAGGTTGTTTGGTGGCGGGTTACGCTTGTTGCTTGCTTCAAGCCCCATAACACCCGAGGGGAAATTTACGTCATGAACATTGCCGTCCATGTCCGGTCTTAGTTCGACGAGTTTGAATCTTTGATAGCCCTGATTCCAAAGAGTAATTTGGTATCGCTCACTTTCGGGCACCTGAATCGAAAAAACGCCGGACTGAAACGGGCCTTGCCGAGTCGCGAGTACCCCGATCTCGATATCTTCTGTAACCGGCAGGTTATTGCTCTTGATCACGCCATGCAGCCACCTTTTTTGGCTCGCCACCGGCGTGGGGGCAACAGTGGTCGCATCTTTCGATGGCTCTTTCGCGAACGTGACCAAAGGCAAGGACTTGACGGCAAGTGCATAGCCGTAAACACCAGACGCCCCCAGGCAGAAAGCGATCACCGCGCCCCAGCCAAACTGCTGCACGCATTTGCCTATGAAAACAACCGGCTTGATATCGCTGTCGAGCAGGAATTTGCTGAGGGAACGCCTCTTCCGATTGTTTGTCGGCTGATTATTTTTCTCTCGGGCCCGCGGCATGCGTCCAGGATTTTCGCGCGCTTCCGGTCCTTGAGTCGCGTGTAAGCGACGATTGTGGTTTTTGTCACACGGCAACACCTGGTCAGAGGGATGGTCCATTGTTCGAGTATCTCCTTAATTTTGAGGAAGGCTGGGGAGAGAAAGTGGTGCTTAGTCGCGGGCTCTGGGACCAGCCTTGATCAAAAAGTCCTTCACCTTAATACGCACTGAAATCCGGTGAAAACAATCATGCGATTAAGCTGAGCGTGTGCCTGGCCTGGCGGCGATGGCTTGCCTCGGGAGCGCGCCGACGCGTGCACGAGGACTATCACCGTCCCGGCGACGAGCCGCAAAAGATCGATTACGAAAAGATGGAAAAAGTCGCGCGCACGGTGGATGACGTTGTAGGCGGTCGCGAACCTGCCGGCGCGTCCGAAAGTCGACAAGCCACTGCCGGCGCAGTTGAATCAAGGTTGATAGCTGGAACTACGGTTTCCTCTGCGCTCTCGGCCTCGATTGTTGCACGGGGTTAACCTTCTTGACTTCGATGTAGGAGACTTTGTCTTTGACCGGTCCCAGCGCGACATTGCCGGATCCATGCTGCTCGCAAATCCCGTCGCCGGTTCCTTTCACTCCTTCGTGTTCGCATAACTTGACCGAATAGCCACTCGCAACCTTCACTGATGAAGCGGTGTCATTCCGAAGCTTCCAAAACTGTCCTTTGTCGGCGCGATACACACAGGGCCCAAAGCCCTGTGATTTGCCGCCGAAGCTCGCATCTTCGTACAAAGCGACCGGGAACGCATTGTACTTCTCAAGGTAGGTGTACGCTTCATTCCGGAGCGTGTCGTCGGAATCGCAAAGCATCGCCTGCACGACCGTCAGAGTATTTGGTCGCAACAATTCGGCGCGCGCACTCGGCATTTGACTGAGCGCCACTAAAACACCGAGCCTCAGCCGATAACTACTCTTCGAATCCTCAAGGACGTTCTCAATCCAGGGTACCGCGACCAAAGGATTCTGTTTGGCAAGGTCCGAACGCGTCTTGCGCCGCACTACTGCATCTGGCGATTCGAGCCCGACTGAAAAATCCTGGATTGACGGTGTCTGCGCCGACATGTCCTGCGCGTAGGCGACGGGAAATAGCCCTGGCAACTCTAATTTTGAACTTGTGGTTTCTTTGTCGGTCGTGGAAGGAACCTCATTGGGCGCCAGTAGCTCACCGTGCAATTCTTTTTCCTGACCACCCACTTGCAGATACAACTTGCCGTGTTTGCGTCTCAACACGACCCCGTTGTCGTAAAAGGCGGCCTGGATTGGCAAGTCATACTCATAAACGTCGCCGTCCTGGTTGCCCGGGCGCGGTGGTGTCTGAATCGTGAAGGTGACAATCGCGCCGTCGTCCCAACGCTTGTCTTTGTTAACCAGCAACAAATCATAATCAGAATAAACGCCGCCTTTTGGATTTTTGTGGAGATACAAATCCGCAGCCGTCGTTCCCAGCGATTCCAAATTCGATAAGTTCTCAACCTTGCCACTGATCTGTGGCCGCTTATCAAGATTGATGCGCTTCCACACATAGATCGAATAAATCGCTACGCCGAGAATGACGCACCAGGTGATGGCATACAGACCGAGAAAGGCCGTTTGCTGCGGATGATTGTTCCGATTTGTCGCGCGCCACCGGGCATAGAGCGTTCTTTCGATGACCACAACCAGGAAAACCAGGATCGCGAACGGCCCGTAGGTATATAAAACCTTCGCCCATGTTTCGCCAGACATATGAGTTCTTCCTTTCTTATGACGGGTTAGGATTGCGGGAGCCGAGAAGGATGCGATTTTGGGACGCAGGCTCTAGGTTCCAGCCTGATTTCGTGTTTACAAGTGCGACTTATTCCAGGACTTGCGAGAGGCGGACGAAGAATAGTTCGCTCCAGGATTTAAGTCAATAATAATCTTCAGAGTTGGGCAGCTAGCCGTGATGCGATCGCCTGCTTTGGCTGCGCCCCGACAATCTGGTCGACGAGCTTTCCGTTCTTGAAGATCAACATCGTGGGAATGCTGCGGATCCCGAACTGCTGAGAGGTGCGCGGATTTTCATCGACATTCAATTTGGCAATCTTGTAACGGCCGTTCGATTCCGCCGCGAGTTGATCAAGCGCCGGCGCAATCATCCGGCACGGGCCGCACCATTCAGCCCAGGCATCGACTAAAACCGGAACGCCGGAAGACGCAGCGACGACATCCTGGGCAAAGGTCGCATCCGTGACGACTTGCGGTTTGCCATTAGCGGCAGCGTCAAGATTCGCACCGCACTTACCGCAGATCGGCTGATGCGTGCCGGCAACCGATTCGTTGACCCGGTTCTTTGTTCCGCATTTCGGACAGGTTTGAATTGCCATGGCAGATCTCAATCAGTCGGGGCGAATGAACAATCCAGTTCCAACTATTCACTACTCGCACTGCTCCGGCCCAGATGTTTTCCAAAAAGTTCCAACACTCTGCGCCACGCATCGGCCGCCGCTTCCGCGTCGTAAACCTGCGGTCGTGTGTCGTTGAAGAAGGCATGATCGGCGTCATAGCTCACGACTTCAACCGGCAGATCATGTTTCTTCGCAACTTCCTTCAAACCGTTTACTTTCTGAGGGTTGATCCAGGCGTCGCGCTCGCCGGCGATGAACAACGTCGGCACGCTTAACTTTTTCAAAACATCTTCTTCCGGAGTGTCACCATAGAACGGCGCTGCGGCTTTCAGTTCCGGCATTTCGCAGGCCGCGCGCAGAGCGAAGGTTCCGCCCATGCAGAATCCGATAATGGCGAAGCGGTCGACGTTGTAAGTTTCAGTGGCCGCGTCGCGTGCTTTCCGAATCGTTTCCAGGCCGTCTGCGATTCGCAGTGCCTGCATCATCGTCGATGCTTCGTCTTTATCGGCGGCGACGCGGCCGCGATAAAGATCAGGCGCCACGCACAAGTAACCCTCGTTCGCGAACCGGCCGGCGAGATCGCGAATGTGCTCGTTGATGCCCCAGTATTCCTGGATCAACAAGACGCCGGCGACAACATCTCCATGCGGACGTGCAACGTAGGCAATGGTCGCGCCCTGAGACGTGTTTAAGTTCAGAGACTCCGCGTTCATTAGTAACTCCCTATTGAATTTTCTTTGATCCAATTATAGACGGTTGGGTCATAAAGTTAGTAACAACGGGGAATCTAATTTCGTTGCGACTTTTCTGTAGCCCAGGCGTTTACGGCTGGGATAAGAACAGGGGGCGTTATTAAAGCCCCATTAATGGGGCTTTTGAAACTAATTCGCTGTCGGCGGCCAGGTAGTTTATCCGGATCGTGCGGACGAGGATCGTAAGCTGCTGGTCTACACCTCCGCCCCGTTTGATTCAGATACCGAAGTCACCGGCTATCCTTTGATTGATCTCTTCGTGACTTCCACCGCGACCGATGGCGCGTTTCTGATATATCTCGAAGACGTCAACGAACAAGGAGTCGTGACTTACTTGACTGAGGGCGCGTTGCGAGCAGTGCACCGAAAAATCTCGACGGAAGCGCCGCCCTACAAACTTCTCGTTCCTTACCATTCATTCAAAGCGAAAGACGCGATGCCGCTCCGTCCGGGTCAAATCGCGGAATTGAAGTTCGGTTTGCCGTGACTGTCAATACTGGGACCGCGGGGCGCCCTCGCCCGCATTGAGCGCGAAGCGCGAACTTCACACCGGGAATCAACAGGCTACTCTTGCTTTGCGGGCGAGGGCGCCCGCGGTCCCAGTATTGACGGTCTTCGGACGCGTTCCAATCGATCAAACTCAGCCAGCGGCGCTCGCAAAATACGAGGGCTCGTTGCCACTCTTCCATTTAATGTTACAGCCGATGCTCGCGCGCTGATCGGGATTGACGGCTTGATCGTTTAAGACAGCGTCGATGGCCGCACGCAAATCTTTGCCGGTGACGGGAATGCCGCTCTCGGGGCGACTGTCATCGAGCTGGCCGCGATAGACCAGCTTCCGCGATTGGTCGAACAAGAAGAAGTCAGGCGTGCAGGCGGCAGAGTAAGCTTTGGCGACTGATTGACTCTCGTCGTAGAGAAACGGAAAAGTGAAGCCCAACTGCTCGGCCATCTCTTTCAAACTCTCGGGCGCGTCGTCCGGATGCTCGGCAGCATCGTTGGCGCTGATAGCGACGATCGCAACATCCTTGTCCGCATAATCACGCCCCAACCGCGCGAGTTCATGTTCGATATGCTTGACGAACGGACAGTGGCGGCAGATGAACATCACCAGCAGCGCTTTGTTGCTTGTAAAATCTGTTAGCGCCATCGTTTTGCCGGAGACTACGTCCGGAAGTGTGAAATCAGGCGCGGTCGTTCCCAAATCCAACATCGTGGAGAGTGTTTTGGCCATCGTAGAGACTCCTGAATTATTCGAGTGATTTCGCACCAATACTAACTCAATTGCTCACGCGAAAGGTATTCGACTCAGTTACAAATCTGTAAAATGCGGACGTGTTCGCATTTATCCTGCTACTGTTAATCGCAACCCCATTCGGCGGCCGGGCGCAGGATAATCAACCCGTTCTCCCTTTGGGCCAGGTCGTCGAAAAGGTCGCTTGTGCCCAGGACCCGAACCAAACCTACGCGTTGTATCTCCCCTCGACTTACCTAAGTACGCGCAAGTGGCCGATCCTTTATGCGCTTGATCCGGGCGCCCGCGGCAAGGTTCCGGTCGAGCGTTTCAAAGAAGCGGCAGAAAAGTTCGGCTGGATTATCGTCGGTTCAAACAATTCCCGAAACGCAAGTACGCAGTCGTCAATAGACGCCTGGAACGCGATCACGCTCGACACTGCCCAACGATTCTCAATCGACGAGGGCCGGGTTTATGCAGCAGGATTCTCAGGCGGTGCGCGAATGGCAATCATGCTTGCGACTCAGTGCAAGGATTGCCTCGCCGGCGTGATTGCCGGAGGCGCCGGATTCCCGGAAGGCGTTGAGCCCTCGGCGTCAATGCACTTTGCGTTGTTCGCCATCGCCGGCACCGAAGACTTCAATTTTGCAGAGGTGAGATTGCTCGAAGAAAAGCTCACGCAAACGGGCATAGCTCACCAGGTGGAAATATTTGAAGGGCGACATGAGTGGCCGCCGTCGTCAGTAGCCGTCAATGCGGTCGCCTGGATGGAACTGAAGGCCTTCAAACGCGATGGGCGTTCACTCTCGCCGGTGTTAATCGAATGGTGGAATTCAAGATTGAAGCAGGCCGTGGAACTTAAAGAAGCAAAACGGTTTTATGACGCTTATCAAATCTATGCAGAATTGAATTCCGCGATCAAAGGAATTCGCGAAGAAGTCGAATTGGAAAATGAAGTAAGCCGCTTACGGAACTCCAGCGAGGTGCGCGACGCGCTGCGTGACGAGCAGCAGCAGATCAGAAAGCAGCGAGACCTCGAAACTCAGCTCATCAACCTGATTGTCGCAACTCAGCGCCTGACACTTCAGGACAGTAGCGCAAGTTCTGATCGAAATACCCAGGCGAATGATGAAGGCCTTGATGCGTACACGCGCCTGCAGGCAATGCTGACCAAACTACGTCGCGAGGCGCAAGCGGAACAGGATTCGACGACGCGGCGGATCGCTCGTCGCGTCATTAGCGGTCAATATATTGGTTTATTCGAACGCGGCTCAAACGCTCTGCAGACTCTGAAGCGTTATGACGAGGCTGTTCGCTTCTTTTCATTGGCGACTGAAGTCGATCCGGATCGCGCCGGCGCTTTTTATTATTTGGCTTGGGCTTATAACTCGAAAGGCGACAGGAAGAAATCGCTGAAGGCCTTGCAGACCGCCGTCGACAAAGGCTTCACTGACGTGGCCGGGCTCGAGAGTAACAAAGCGTTCGATTCGCTGCGGAACGATCCGCAATACCAGAAGATTGTTAGTGGATTGAAAGAGAAACAGTGACGGTACGCACTCCTCCGGAGTGCTCTCCCGATTGTGGCACGGGCGTCCCGCCCGTGAAATCACGCGCAAGATGCGCGTGCCACTACCTGCACGCCAGAGGCGTGCGTACCGGTACTGTGATATAAATCAGCGGTCGTCAGCTAATCAACAAATCAAATAGAGGAATCCTATGAAAGTCCTTTCCATCCTGCTGGGAGTTCTGTTAATCGGTATCACTCCCTCGTCTCGCCCGGCCGATCCGGCCACGATCGTTTTTATCAACGGCAACATCTACACCGCGAACGCGAAGAGTTCGCACGCCGAAGCCATTGCGGTTAAGGACGATCGCATCGTCTTCGTCGGTTCAAACGCGGACGCGAAAAAGTTTCAGGGCGCGAAGACTCGCACCGTCGATTTGCATGGCGCGACTGTGCTGCCGGGTTTGACGGATGCGCATTACCATTTCATCGGCGTCGGCCAACGCGAGATGAACCTGAACCTCGAGGGTATTACCAACCTCGAAGACTTTCTCGCCAAAGTAAAAACGCGTGTCGACCAGGCCAAGCCGGGCGAATGGGTAACGGGGCGCGGATGGATCGAAACTTTCTGGACGCCGCCGGTGTTTCCGACGCGCTGGGACCTCGACAAAATTTCGCCGAACAATCCGGTCTATCTTCAGCGGGCGGACGGGCATGGCGCCGTCGCCAACAGCGCTGCGCTAAAACTCGGCAACGTTACGAAAGAGACGAAGGACCCTTTCGGCGGACAAATATTGCGCGATAAAGAAACAGGCGAGCCGGTAGGCATGCTGCTCGACACAGCGCAGGGAATGGTCACGCGCAATATTCCGCCGCGCAGCGAAGGCGACATCGACCAGGCCATCATGCTGGCGAACAAGCGAAGCATCGAACTCGGCTGGACACAGGTGCAGGACCCCGGCGGCAGTTACGACGATGTCGAGCATTATCAAAAACTTTATGGCGAAAGAAAACTGAAAATCCGAGTTTACAAGGCCGTCCATGGTCCGGGGCCATCGTCGCAAAGACTCTTACGTGATGGACCAATCATCGAAGCGTTTGGCAATCGATTTAATGTGCGCGCAATCAAAGTCGTTTCAGACGGCGCGCTCGGTTCGCGCGGCGCTGCTTTGCTCGCGCCGTATAGCGATGTGCCGGAAATCAAGACGCCGGATGGCGGAATGGCGAAAAACGTTGGATTTCTCCGCGTCAAAGATGAGGACCTGATGCCGATGCTGAAAGAGGCGTTGCAGAAAGGGATCCAGGTCGAGACGCACGCGATCGGAGACTACGCCAACCGTTTCACTCTTGATGAATATGAAAAGGCCCTGAGCGCGGTGCCAAAGTCAGCACGCAAAATCGCCGAGCCGCGTTGGCGCATCGAGCATTCACAGATCGTTAATCCAGTCGACATTCCGCGTTTCAAAAAACTGGGAATTATTCCGTCGATGCAGCCTTCGCATGCAATTGGCGATTTGCATTTCGCTCCCAGCCGTCTCGGGTTGGAACGTTTGAACGGCGCCTACGCGTGGAACACCTTTCTCAAGTCAGGCGTAATTATTCCTGGAGGATCGGATGCGCCGGTTGAGCGCGGCGAACCTATGATTGAGTTCTATGCCGCGGTGGCCCGCAAAGACATTCGCGGATATTCCGGTGACGGCTGGCACCCGGAAGAAAAGGTCACGCGTGAAGAAGCTTTGAAGATGTTCACCATCTGGCCGGCCTACGTAGCGTTCGAAGAAAACCTCCGCGGTTCAATCGAAGTCGGTAAGCTTGCCGATCTGACCGTCTTGTCAGCCGACATCATGAAGATTCCTGAAATGGAAATCCTCAAGACGCGTTGCGTGATGACCGTGATTAACGGCGAGATTGTTTTCGAATCCGCGCCGGGATCAGCGGGGCTCGAGACGGATTTTAGTTTGTTGCCCGCGACGGATCTCTGGTGGCGAAGTGATGTTGATGATGAGTGAGGAAGCACGACTCACGCGGATTGTGCGTAAGGCTTGTGTTAGAATCAGGGAAAATGTCGCAGAACCTTTCAATTCAAGACGGTAAGATCACTCTTCCAAAGGACGTCGTTGGTCGTTATCGACTTGCGGACGACACCCCGCTCAGAATGATCGAAACTCGGAACGGTATTCTTTTGATACCGCTTACCGGCGAGCCAATGAGCCCGTCACTGCTGGCTGAGATTGAAGCATGGCAAGCGCTCGGTACTGAAAGCTTCGACCTGTTTCCCTACGAAAGCGACTAACAGTGATTCTGGGAGAACTGCGCTGGGTGGAATTGGCCCCGAGAGGTGGCCATGCTCAAGAGGGCCGTCGCCCTGCAGTCATCGTTCAAGATCAGAAAGCATCGACCAAAGTTCCAACTGTCCTCGTAATCCCTCTAACGTCTCAAATGGACGCTTTTCGCTTTCCTGGCACGCTCCTGGAACCAGACTCCAAGAATGGGTTGCGTCGCGCGTCAGTGGCTTTAGTGTTCCAACTCACCGCTATAGACCAACGTTACATCAGTAAGCAGATCGGGAGCCTGTCGCGTTCGACTCTCGATGAGATATTTTCAACTCTGGATGAACTCACCGGGCGAACGTGATTGTCCGCATGGCCGGCAAAGGAAGGTTGCGATCAATCCAATCACTTTCAAAATCCTGATCAGTCTGGCCATTATCGTCATCGCGACGGTGCATGGTTATGGCGCGGCGTGGCTGGCGATTTGGATGCTCTTTCATCCTTATCGTCCGTTGAAACTTTTCGGAATCACCATTTGGCCGCAGGGAATGATCCCGCGGCACCGCGCGCGGCTCGCACAATCGATCGGCAACGCCGTCGGCAACGAACTGGTTTCGCAGGACACCGTTTTCGACGCGCTGTTTGAAACCGGATTTTTCCAACGCAAAGTCGAAAGCTTTGTAACTTCATACACCCAGGAAATGCTCTCAACCGCGTACCCGTCGCTGCTGGACGCCATCCCGCGGGAAGCGCGGGCGCCGGTGCTGGACACCATTTCCGCTTTGCAGTTACGCCTCGCCGAACACATCGCCTCAGTCCTGAAGAGCGATCAGACTTCGCAGGCGATCGAAACTTTTGTCGATCGACAGGTAGATAAGTTGCTCGAGCGGCGTCTGAACGAAACGATCAGCGAAGACACGTTCGCATTGATTCTGAACTTTGCCGAAGAACGCTATCGGGCCTTTGTCAACGCGGAACAATTCGAAGCGAAAGTTACTGCGTTCATCAGCGAACGCATCGAGGACCTGGCTCGCACCGATGCGACTTTGGCTGAGATGTTTTCGCCGGACACCGTCGCCCTGATCAAGGAGCGTATCGATCAGCAGGTGCCGCCCATCGTTCACCACCTCGCAGACATTGCCGCCAGCAGAAGCACGCGCCAGCGCATTGGGGCGCTGATCAAACGCGAGGTTGACGAATATTACGATCAACTCTCGTTCATCAAAAAGATCTTCATCTCTCGCGAACGAATTTATTACGAGGTCGACGACCTGGTGAATCACCATCTGCCGCGCCGGCTCGAAGAATACTTGCGGGGCGAGGCCTTCGCCCAGGACGCAACCCGGTTTCTTAACGAAACGGTTGACAGTTTCATGCAGCGCCCGCTGAAGGATCTGGTCGGGCAAATTCCTTCGGACAGTTTCGCGACGATCAAGGAACAGGCCGCTTCACGTTTCATCGCCATGTTGCGCACGCCGGAACTCGCCGGATCGATCAACGCTTATATGATCGAAGCGCTCGGACGTTTACAGCCACGACCGTTGCGCGAGCTGCTCGAGACGATCAACCCAGATTCAGCCGCGCGCGTTAAGACGTTTTTGACGACGAGCCTGCTCACGGTGCTGGGCCGCGACGACACGGCGAACACCATCAATTCAATTCTGAGTTCGCAGATTGAAAAATTTCTGGTGGCTCCAATCGGCCGCCTCGCCGATCACATGCCGGCCGGCGCGATTGAAAAAGCTTCCTCTGCGCTGACCGAAAAAATTGTGATCGCGGCTCGCGAGCGGCTGCCCGCGGCGATCGCAGAGTTTGACGTCGGCGGTCTGGTGCGACAAAAGGTCGCGGATTATCCAATCGCAAAATTGGAAGCGCTGGTGTTGTCAGTAGCGCAGCATCACTTGAAGACGATCGAATTGTTCGGAGCGCTTATTGGATTTTGGATTGGAGTGGGGCAGGCGATTTATTTTTGGTTTACTTACGTGCCGAAGTGATGTCCTGACAGCGCGACACCGGAACTTGATGTCCGAGTAACCCGACATGCTATGATCCCATTCCGCCGGAGCGTTTCAGTCGTAAAGGTCATTGAAATTGGGATGACCTCTTTTGTTCTGCTCACTAAAAGGCTGAGAACACCGATCACGGCAACGAAAGCTGTTAGCTTGCACGCAAACTAACAGTTTGCGCTACAATAATTTTCCTGTTGACAATCCGTTAATTAGATAATAAACATTTGTTTCGAGTTTGAAAGGAGTCATTCACGAATGACCTACGTCGTTACCGAACCGTGCTTTGATTGTAAATACACCGACTGCGCCGCGGTTTGTCCGGTCGAAGCTTTCCACGAATTGCCTGACCGTCTTTATATCAACGCCGACACCTGCATCGATTGCGACGCGTGCGTTCCTGAATGTCCCGTCGAAGCGATCTTCGCCGACAACAATGTGCCGGAAGATCAGACCCAATGGACTCAGATTAACATCGACGAAGCTCCGAACTATCCGGTTATCAGCCAGAAGATTCCCGCGCTGTTCGGGCCGACCTGCAAGGGTCAACCTGAAGGGTGATTTTGAATTTATTACTGGAGCAGTCTTCCGGCGGGATCAAATCTCATCCAAAACACTATTCTCAAATTCACTTAAGACTTGTTGCGCTTCTAACGAGGCGAACTCAATGGCCTGCCGCTCGAGGGCTTGCCGCGCGACGGTTGCATCCACTGGATCGCGCAGCAACGCCACCAGCAACGACGTCGGCAACTGCGTGAGGGCCTCCTGGGCCAGGGCGCGCACCACCACATTGTTTGCCCGACCCAATTCAGCCATCTCGCTGGGCGCGAGCCGCTCAGGCAACAACCCGGCCAGCGCATCGACCTTCGCGTAATCTTTTCGCTGGTGCGCGCGTTCGATCAATTGAGCAAAAACTTCCGCGGATTGGGTTTGTTGACTGAGAACGTTAGCGCAGGCGTCGGCGAGTCGCCGGGCCTCGCGCGAACCTTCGCGGCCTGCAGCCCGCTCAACTTGTCCGGCGTGTTCGTCCAGCGCAGCCAGAAGCTGGCTTAACTCCTGGTCCGCACGCGGATCGTAAGGCGTCGCCCGCTGCACCTGGGCCGGCCCGGCGGTTGACGATTGCCAGGCGCGCTCAACTAAATTTCGTGTGGTGATCCGCAAGTGGTTCCAAACATTCGCTACTCGCGGTCCAAAATCTTCAATCATCATCTAATAATTAATCCGTTTTATTGCTCAACTAATATCGGTAGATCGCTTTCGTGACGATTGTACTACATGCGCTACGAGAAATCTGACAATGCTGCTAAGCTTAGTCAATTCTGCGCCGGTTCTTACTGCGCGTATTTCAAATCCTTGAGGAAATAAGTGATGCCGATCAGCGAGCAATTATTAGAGATTTTGGTTTGTCCGGCCGACCGCGCGAAGGTGGAGTTGAAACCCGACGGCAGCGGCTTGAAGTGCGTCGAATGCAAGCGGGTCTATCCGATCCGCAACGACATCCCCGTAATGCTAATCGACGAAGCCAAGATCGAGGAAGAATAGGTATGCCCGCTTCAGGCGTGCTAATGCCAGGATTGCACGCCAGAGGCATGCGTACCGTACACGCCAGAGGCGTGCGTACCCAAATGAACAGTCTGCGGCAAATAATTGAATCGTCGCCGAGCGTTCGCCACCTGGGAATTGCCGGTGCCCCGGAAAACGCCGCGCCGCAGCCATTAGCGCCTCCGCGTTGGGACTGGTCCGGCATTCACAGCGTGCTGGTCATTCGTTTGCGCTCGATAGGAGACACGGTTCTGGCAACGCCCGCGCTCGTGACGCTGCGTCGATTTTTGCCGCAAGCGAAGATTCACATTCTTTTGGAAGACTGGGTCGCGCCGGTGCTGGAAAGATCTCCGCTTGTCGACCAGGTGATTACGATTCCGAAACAGAGCAATACCGCACGCGCTCGTTTGGCCCGGAACCTTCATCGAACAAAATACGACGTCGTTTACAATTTGCACGGCGGCACCACCGCAACGTTTCTGACGCGCGCCACCGGGGCGCCACACCGGGTTGGGTTTGCGCATTATCAATATGCGCGTCTGCACAATCACATCGCGCCTTCGCCGCAGGAGATTTGGCGCCGCCAGGATTTACATTCAGTCGAGCAGCAACTTGCTCTCATCGGCTGGACCGGAGTGCCGGTGACTGATCGACCAGCTACCCAACTGGCGGTGACCGAGACAGCGGCGAGATCAATATCTGAAAAACTTGCCGCGAAAAAAATTAATGAAGCGCAACCGTTTGCCTTAATTCATCCAGCTGCTGCTTTAGAAACCAAGCAGTGGGCCACCGAAAGTTTCGCGCGCGTCGCCGAAGCAGTAGCAGAGCGCGGCCTGACGCCGGTGGCGATCGTGTCACCTGGCGAAAGGCTGGTCCTCGAGTCGTTGCGAAGTCAATCAACGACGTCCATCGCTGGTTTCGCCGATCTCACATTGCCGGAAGTGACCGCGCTCGCTGCCCGCGCTCGCCTGTTCATCGGTAACGACAGCGGCATTGCGCACATCGCGGCCGCCACTGGCACGCCGTGTGTGGTTATTTTCGGATCATCAAATGTTACGCATTGGCGGCCGTGGACCATGGGCCAAAGCGAAGTCGTCCGCGAGGAGCTGGCGTGCCAACCTTGTCACGGATATTTTTGCGCAGAATTCGATCAGCCGCAGTGCATTCTGCGTGTTCCTGTCGAGCGGGTCGTGGGAGCGATCGATCGAATACTTGGAACAAATAAATTCAATTAAGAGCACGAGTGAATCTTGCCTAAGCTAGCGAAAGAACGAGCAGCGGAAATTCTCAAACAGGCGCGCGATTGTCGCGTCGTGGTGCTGGGCGACGTGATGCTGGACGAATTCATCTGGGGCGACGTCACGCGCATCTCGCCGGAAGCGCCGGTGCCGGTCGTCAATATTCAGCGCGAATCGACCCGTCTCGGCGGCGCCGCCAACGTACTCGCGAACGTGTCTGCGCTGGGAGCGAACGCGAATGTTATCGGCGTGGTGGGCGCCGATGCTGCGGCCGAGAAACTTCGCGATGGCCTGCGCCGGACAGGCGGCGTACAAACGGATGCGATGTTGATTGAAGACGAAAACCGGCCGACCACGATTAAACTGCGGATCATTGCCCACAATCAAATGGTCGTCCGCGCCGACCGCGAGCAGCGCAGTCATGTGAACGGTCAGGTCGAAGCGCGCATCATCAGCGCCGCAAAGGAAGCGATTGCCAATGCCCAGGCGCTGGTCGTTTCGGATTACGACAAGGGCGTAATTACTCCCAAGATTCTTTCTGAGGTTCTGCCGCTGGCGTACGGCCGTATTCCCGTGCTGGTCGATCCGAAAGTCAGAAACTTTGATGCCTACCGCCCCGCAAATTTGGTCACTCCCAATCATCACGAAGCGCTGAGAGTTTCCAACCTGGAAGAAGATAACGACGAGATGCTGCAACAAGCTGCGCGTATGATTAGGCGCCGGCTTGGTTGTGATGCGGTGCTGATCACGCGCGGCGAGTCCGGCATGATGTTGGTCGAAGGAGACGCGCCGCCGGTCTACGTCGAGACGGCAGCGCGGGAAGTGTTCGACGTCACCGGCGCCGGTGATACTGTGATCGCGACTCTGGCAGCCGCTTTGGCCGGCGGTGCATCAATGACTGAAGCGGCCATGCTGGCAAATCACGCTGCCGGAATCGTGGTTGGTAAGCTGGGCACGGCGACCGCGAGCCCTGAAGAAATAATTGATTCGCTCGATTGAAGATTGGCAATCCTCAATCGCTTAATTGCGTCTGAGCCTGGTTCGACGGATTGTGGTTGTTTCGATGGCTCTTAAGTGATGGATGGATTTACAGCTTTCCGCGCTTGATAGGATTTCATCCGATACGTCTAATACCGAGTTTCGACAGCATGCCACGAGGGTCTCCGCCCCAACTGGCAAAACCAAATACAATTGATTTGAAAGAGTAAGTAAGTTTTTGAAGTACGCTCCCGGTGCTTGCAGTTTGCCCGGCAGATAGGAAATCTGCCCGCCGCGAAGTCTGCTCTGAGCCGGAGGATTTTGGCCTAAGAGCGTCAAAGGAAAGCCCCGCAACCACGGGCTAGGTGGCTACGGGGCCTAATCAATCAACACGACCTACGCCGTACGTTGTTTAGCAAAGTTTGGGCACCCCGATTCTGCAACAGTCCGCGCCGCTTAGTCTCGACCCTTCGCAATTTGCCTCGACTGAGCAGATGGAGACATATTACAACGTCTATCCGGAACAGTTTTTCTATGACAATGCCGGAGGAGGCGGTGGCGGTGGTGGCGGCGGCATACAACCGATCCAAGAGGCGCGTCTTGTGAAGCGGGCGCATGCTGTAAAGCCACAAGGCTGGGGAGGCCGCCGCCAATATCGCCCTGGACGTTTTACACAATTACAGGCTGGGGAGGTATGGCTAGAAGCGTCGGTATCGGGTGTTCTGCTGTAGCCGTAGGCTGCGCAGTCGGCGGTCTATTCACTGGTGGGCCCGCTGCGGCCCCGTGCTTAGCAGGGACCTGCTCCGCGGTCGTCGTAAATGCGGCCGCGAATAACCTGAGAATCGTTCGTAGATGATCAGAGGAGGTTAAGCCAGTGTTAACAAAGAACCAGAAACTAATAGGCGCTGTAGTTTTGGCAGTTGTGGTAACTACCGTTTTTGGCTTAGCTAAGGTTACCACGTCTCCAAAAACGATCGTTTCGCTTAGTCTTACTGCATTCGTAGGAGCTTTTATCGGCTATCTCTGGGTGCGGAAGCGCTCCAACCTTACGTTCGGGCGTATGACGCTCATGGCGCTGGTGGTGGCTGGCGTAACCGCTGCCATTCTGGTGATCAGTAACCTCTTGGCCAGGATATGACCAAGCTGTGCCTAACGAGGCATCAACATCGGACACTGGTACGGTGTGCGTCTCAGCCTCAACTGTTGATGGTGGCAGGCAGAAGAGCTGCGTTCGTGCGGGCGTGGCTCTTTTGTGTTTTTCCATGCTGTTGGTCCTTTTACGGGGCTGATTGTCGGACTTGAATCCTTCGCGCAGAATCAACGTCCAGTTACAACTGCGTCGGCCAATTCGTCGCCGTCGTAGGTGTCGGGTGTTCTACAGCAGCCGGAGCCTGCGCAGTAGGAGTGCTTGCAACCGTTAACCAGGAATCTCGCAATGACTATCAGCGCTAAACTGGTACGCTTATTCACCTCATGATAGGCTAATCATTCATGAGAGCTAATAGCCAGAAGAGCCGCGTTCATTTGCGCGCGGCTCTTTTTTCATTTCTCCTCTTCTCAGTCTTTCCGTTTGGGCCGTCTGCAGGACTGGGATTCCTCGCGCAGGGTCAATCACAAAGTGATCGTCAAGCTCAAATGCCTTCGCCGACGACTTCCGGGTCGCGGTCAATCACTGCGATCCGTGACATTCCGGCGACCCTCGCCGAACTTCGATCACGAATCGATGAAATTGTTCGACAGCCGGCGCTTGAGCCCGGCTTCTTTGCGGTGAAGATCGTTTCGCTCGACAGCGGTCAGGTTGTTTACGAACAGAATGCGAACAAGTTCGTGCGGCCCGCCTCGAACATGAAACTTTATACGGTCGCCGCGGCTTTTGATCGCCTAACGCCGGACTTTCATTTCGTAACTTCTGTTTATGCGAAAGAAAAGTTGGAGGATGGAAAGGTCAAAGGCGATCTGATCGTTTACGGTCGCGGCGATCCTTCAATCGCGGCGCGCTTTAACAACGGCGACTACTTCAAAGGCATCAACGACCTCGCCGATCGCATCGTGGCCGCCGGAGTGAAGCGGATCAAAGGCGATCTGGTCGGCGATGAAAGTTACTTCAACGGGGCGCCGGTCGGCAGCGGTTGGGAATGGGAAGACCTGACCTGGTCGTACGGCGCGCAGGTCAGCGCTCTCACAATAAACGACAACGCGATCGACCTGAACATCAAACCAGGTGACAGAGTCGGCGCGCCGGTAGCAATCACCACCGGGCCACCATCATCGTCATTCATGACGATGGTTAATCGCGCAACGACTACCGCTAAAGGAACGCGCGGCGACCTGCGCATCTATCGTGGACTCGGCGCAAACTCGCTGGAGATTTCCGGAACTTTGCCGTTGGGTGATGCAGGATTTGTAGGCGGTGTTTCTATTCCCGATCCGGCGTTGGCGTTTGTTTCAATGCTGCGTGACGCGTTGATAAAGCGTGACGTGAAAATTGATGGGCGCGTAAGGACCGTTACGGCAAGGTCCGGCGTCAGCATCATTCCCAGCATTACATCGGCCGCCGCCGCCCAGCCAATGCCGGAGCAACCGGCCCCGATCGAAATCGCCAGCTTGCCGTCGCCGGCCTTCAATTCAATCGCTGCACAGACGCTCAAGCCCAGCCAGAATCAATATACCGAACTGATCCTCCGGACACTGGGCCGAACGCAGCCGCCGGGATCAACTGAAACCGGCCGCATCCGGGACGACGAAGAAAATGGACTCGAAATCGTCAAGACTTTCCTGCGACAAGCCGGCGTGGGCGACAGCGAAGTCGCGCTCAACGACGGTTCGGGTTTGTCGCGCAATGATTTGATTTCGGCGAACACCACGGTTCAACTGCTAACGTTCATGTCAAAGCACAAGTACTTTGCCCAGTTTCGTGAAGCGCTGCCGATCGCCGGAGTCGACGGCACGTTGCGGACGCGCATGCGCGGGACGCCGGCGGAAGGCAACCTGCGGGCAAAGACCGGTTCGCTCAGTTCGGTCGCGTCTCTTTCTGGCTATGTCACAACTGCCGGCGGCGAGCATCTGGTTTTTTCGATGATGCTCAACAACTATCCCGACGCTGCCGCCGTGCGTCGTGATTCGATCGATGCGATTGCCGTGCTGTTGGCATCGTTTTCGGGTAAGACGCAGTAACGTGATCGTTGTCCGACTAGAAACTGGTATAGCCTTCACTAAAGAAGAATACATGAGCGCGAACATAAAAGATGAGGCGCGGCGACTAATCGATACTTTGCCCGATGATTCGACGTGGGAAGATCTGATGTACCGAATTCATGAGAGAGAGACAATCGAGGCAGGTTTGGCTGATAGCGAGGCTGGTCGCGTAACCGACGTTGAGGACGCGCGAAGAGAATTCGAATTACCCGCGTGAAGGTCGTTTGGACTGATACCGCTAGAGGAAATCTGCGGAACGATTCAGAGATACATCGCGCAGAACTCACCCGCCTACGCCAATCGTATGATTGACAGGTTAACCAATCGCAGCAGACAGATTTGGGCATTTCGCTCTCAGGAAGAATGGTTCCGGAATTTGATTTCGATCAAATCCGGGAGGCATTCGAAGGCCTTATCGCATCATTTATCACATCAGACCTGACTTAATCGAAGTTATTGGAGTCGTGCATATGTCGCGAGAGATTTGATCGCCTCTTTACCGATGGTTAATTAGGGAAACGATCAAGGTGAACCTGCGAACGATCAAAGCGGCGTCAAGCCGCGGCACTCCAAATATGCGTTTCACGAAATTTCAGGGGTTTGGAAACGACTATATTGTTTTCGAAGCTGATCAATTACGCACGGTCAGTGATCTCGGAGACTTTGCCCGGCGCATTTGTAATCGTCATTACGGCGCCGGCAGCGACGGAATCGCAGTCGTGGAAAAGTTAACAGCTGAAGCTGCAAAGACCGCCGATTTTCAGGTCCGCATCTTCAATCCCGACGGCAGCGAAGCAGGCATGTCAGGCAACGGCACACGCTGTGCGGCGTCTTATCTTTTCTTTCATGGACTGTGGGCGGACGATCTGGTTCGACTAGAGACGCGGAATGGCGTTAAGCGATACACACTGCTCGAACGTTCGGGTCTGGGATCTTTTTTATTCAGGTCTGAACTGGGCGAACCACGATTAGACAGTGCTTCCGTTCCGATGACGATCAGCGAGCCGCTCGAACGTGTAATTGATTATCCGCTGGTGATTGACAAAGAAACTCTGCCGGTGACGGCGCTGCAAATGGGAAATCCGAACTGCTGTGTCTTCGTAGACGATTTCGACGCGATTGACTGGCGCCGGCTCGGGCCTTTGATCGAGAATCATCCGCAGTTCCCCGAACGCACCAACGTCATCTTTATTCGCGTGCGCGATCGCGCCAATATCGAAGAACGAATTTGGGAACGCGGGGTCGGCGAGACAGAGAGTTCGGGCACTTGCTCATGCGCCGCAGTGGTTGCTTCAGTCATCAAGGGCAAAACGGATCGCGCGGTCAATGTGCATGCGCCCGGCGGCCTGATTCCAATCGAATGGCGCGATGATCGCCAGGTTGTGCTGACGGGAACGGCCGCCGTCGTTTACAGCGGTGAGTGGCCGGATTAAACAAAGTGAACCTAACTATTCCAGAAAGTCCGTTTGGAGGAACTGTGATCAAGCCGGGTTTGCACACCGCCGTGCGAAAACGGCCTCCGCGTCGGTCGCAAATCCTGGTGTTCCGCCAACGTACCAGCCATAGCCGTACCCGGTTTCCCTCCCGTCGGCTGTCTTCTGACTCTGCGACATCAATAATGACCTAATTTGATCTTGAATGGACTGGACGGAATCTTTCAACAAGCCGCGAAGCGGCGGCCAGAGTTAAGCCCAAGGCGAAGCTTTGTGAGCCTTGGGAACCTCACACCACAAACGAATTAGCCGCGAAGCGGCGACAGAGAGCTTCGAGGCAACAGTCTTGTCTGACCCAATCACTTTGTACTCACGAACAGATTGGCAGCCCAACTTCGTTCGATTCGCGATCTTCTCGCATAGATCTCTGTCGCCGCTTCGCGGCTCACTTATTACGGGCGTCTTACCCCAAGGCTCGCAAAGCCTCGCCTTGGGCTTAATTCTGGCCGCTGCTTCGCAGCTCGCGAATGTTTTCATCCGAATTTTCTGGCAATAAGCCGCTATCATCGCTTTGCCTTAAATTACTGACCCCTTAGAAAATTACGTCCCTACCCAACCACGCTCGTTTTACAGAGGCGCCTCGTTATGGATTAATATTGGCAGCAGTTCAGTTTCAGTTTTTTAGAGGTACCCCGTTGCCAAACGATTCCCCGCTCCTGATCCGATTTGTCGGCTGCATGTTGCTCGTGTGCGCGGCGTTGGCGCCGGCGGGCTGTACCAGCAAGGCCACGCCGCCTCCGCCATTCGTTCCTGAAAAACCAAAGCCACCCACCGCTGTTCCCATGTGGCTCGGCAACGCGGAAAGAAATTTCTTTGGCACCGGCCCGTGGAAAGACGGTCAACTAAAGGTGATCTGGGAAGTTGAGACGGGCTTTATCACCGGCCGGTTGCACGAGGATCCCTGGGGCGGAACCTCCTGGCCGGGCCAACCTTCAATTCGCGACGACCGCGTTTACTTTCCGTCAGCCGACGGCAACGTCTATTGCCTGAACAAAGACGACGGCAGTGTGATTTGGAAGTTCAAAGCAAAGGACAGTTTCAAAGCGACACCCGTAATTCTGGACGACAAAATTCTCGCCAGCGGTTTGGATCATATTCTCTACTGCATCAACCCGAAAGACGGATCGCTCATTTGGAAATACGAAGCAGGTTTTGAAATTGACGGCTCGACGATCGTTTCGGATGGACGCATTTATTTCGGCTGCGAAGATCACAACTTCTATTGTTTGAATCTGGCGGACGGCAAGCTGATCTATAAAGTGCTCGTCGGGTCGGTTGAAGGCAGCATCACGATTAAAGACGGCCGCGTCTACCTCGGAACCGAGGGTGGCGATCTCTATTGCATCAATCCTGCGGATGGGAGCACGATTTGGAAGACCCGAATTGGCGTTGATTCTGATTCGACGCCGGCCGTCGCCAACGGTTTCGTTTACACCGCCGCTGAAGATGGCGTCGTGCGCTGTTACAAAGCCGACACCGGTGAATTGGTTTGGACCTTTGTGACGGACGGCGCGCACCTGGGTTTCGGCAGTGAACACCTTGGCATCTGGGCCAGCCCGATTCTGTTCGACGGAAAGATCTACATCGGCGCGGGCAATCATTACCTGTACTGTCTGACGGCCGACAAAGGAGAAGTGGTTTGGAAGTACAAAGCTCGCGCGGCGATCTGGGGAAGCTCGCCGGTCGTTGACGGTCGCGTCGTTTTCGGAGACAAAGCGGGCTGGATGTATCTGCTGAACGCTGATGATGGTAAGCTGATTACGGAACTGAAAATCGGCGACAATATTAATTCGACGCCGGCAGTGCTCGACGGTCGCATCTATATCGGAGCTTTCAATGGCAAGCTGTTCTGCCTCGAGCCCGATCCGACTCTGCAACCGGAACCGTCACCGTCGCCGTTTACGCGAAAGAGGTCCCGAAAGGGATGAGGATTCACGGTTCAGAGTTCAACCTTTAGGTTGTTCTTATCAGATCAAAGCAAGCTAAAGCTTGAACTCTAAACCATCGAACACAAATGCTCTTACTGGTTGACAATACAATCGAAGGCGTTGGTTCGAGCCCGCGCGAAATTCGTGCGGCGCTGGACAGGATCGAACCTGACATGCGCGTGGTGACTGAGCCCTTTCAGAACATCACGCCCGAGTTTGTAAAGACGCTGGCGCCCTCGCACATCATTCTCAGCGGCCAAAGCCACCCGTGGGACAAGTACTCGAGCGAGTCTTTGGCGGGCATTTTCTATGTGATTCGTCAGGCGCCAAAACCCATTCTCGGCCTGTGCGGCGGCCAGCAGCAGATGGCCCTGGCCTTCGGCGCGCGTGTTGATTTGATCGAGCGGATTGCCCCGGGCGAAGGTTATAAAGGCGCGTTTCGCGAACGCGGTTTTTGCAATGTGTTTCGGGAATCAGAAAATGGGGGCGCGCTATTTGACGGTTTGCCGGAAACGTTGACGGTGTGGGAATCGCATTGCGATGAAGTGAAAGATTTGCCCGACGGTTTTCTCTGCACGGCCAGCAATGACGTTTCGGAAATCCAGGCGATGCAACACACCGAACTACCACTCTACGGCGTGCAGTTCCATCCTGAATTATTCGATGACGACCATCCTCATGGCCGGATAATCCTGGAAAATTTTCTCAAGCTATAGTGGCACACATATTTTAGATTCGCACCGGATGGTCCTTCGCGTACGAGTACGCGCACCAGGCGGAAATGACGTGCACAATTAGACCGAAGAAGCCTACGGATCCGATCCAGGAAATACCGAACACGAGCATCCAGATCAGGCCAAAGATTATCCGGCCGTTGTAAATCTGCCCCAGTCCGGGAATTAATAAACTGAGAATGCCGGCGATAACAGGATTCCGCATGATTCGTACCTCAGCCGAAATATACGAAAGGTACGCGGGCCAGGTTCACATTTATCCGATCCACGCCGGCCGTTTTTTTTCGTAGGTGGTTATGTCCGATTCATGCTGCAAGGTGAGGCCGACATCATCCAACCCTTCCAGCAGGCAGTAGCGCTGAAAGTCGCCAATCTGGAAAGTAGCTGAAAATTCTCGGGTATCCGTCACTGACTTTGTCTCGAGATCGACTGTGAGTTGATAGCCCTCGATCTCTCTACTACGTTGAGTTAGCTCAGCAACTTCCTCCGCCGTAAGCACCACCGGCAGCAGGCCGTTCTTCATACAATTGTTGGCAAAGATGTCGGCGAACGCTGTCGCAATGATCACGCGAAAGCCGTAATCGGCGAGCGCCCAGGGCGCGTGTTCACGTGACGAACCGCAACCGAAGTTCTTTCCGGCGATCAGAATCGACGCGCCGCCGTAGCGAGGTTCATTCAACGGAAACGAAAGATCCGGCTGGCCATCAGAAAGAAACCGCCAATCATAAAAAAGAAATTCACCAAACCCTGTGCGCTCGACCCGCTTCAGAAATTGCTTGGGAATAATCTGATCCGTGTCGACGTTCGGTCGATCGAGCGGAACCGCCAAGCCGGTATGGATACGAAAAGGCTGCATGAATTTAGTTTTTAGTTTCCGGCTTCTAGTTTCTAGTTTTTAGTTGGCTCCGATTTCACACGAACTAGAAACTAGAAACTCATTTGTATTCCCATCGCCGCACATCGACGAAATGTCCCGCGACGGCCGCGGCTGCCGCCATCGCCGGACTGACGAGATGAGTACGTCCGCCGCGCCCTTGCCGGCCTTCGAAATTGCGATTGCTGGTTGAAGCGCAACGCTCGCCGGGCTGCAAAATATCCGGGTTCATCCCAAGGCACATCGAACATCCCGACTCGCGCCACTCAAAACCGGCGTCGAGAAAAATCTGATCGAGGCCTTCGCTCTCTGCAGCGCGTTTCACAGTTTGCGATCCGGGCACCACCATGGCTCGGACTGACGAATTCACTCGATGCCCTCTGATAACCTGCGCCGCCGCGCGCAGGTCTTCGAGGCGGGAATTCGTGCACGAACCAATGAAGACTCGATCGATGGCAATATCTGAAATCTTAGTCCGCGGTTTCAGCGCCATGTATTCGAGGGCGCGCTCAATTGCGAAGCGATCTGCTTCGGCGCCGGCGTCAATTGGATCGGGAACACTGCCATTGACTGACGCGACCATCCCGGGACTCGTTCCCCACGTGACACACGGATCAATCGTCGTCGCGTCGATTTCGACAATCCGATCGAATTTTGCCTCCTCGTCGGATCGGAGTGTCCGCCAGGACTCGACGGCATGTTCCCAAAGCGCTTCGGCCGGCGAGAATCGTTTCCCTTTCAGATAGGCGTAAGTGGTTTCGTCCGGGGCGATCATTCCGGCGCGGGCGCCGGCTTCGATGCTCATATTGCAAAGCGTCATCCGGCCTTCCATCGAGAGACTGCGCACCGCTGGCCCCGCGTACTCGATCACATGTCCGGTCGCGCCGTCGGTGCCGATTTGCCCGATAATTCCCAGCGCGAGATCTTTAGCCGTCACCCCGGCCGGCAGTTTCCCGCTCACCTCAATCAGCATCGTCCGCGGTTTGTTCTGGAGCAGGCACTGCGTCGCCAGAACATGCTCAACTTCGCTGGTGCCGATGCCGAAGGCCAGCGCGCCAAAAGCGCCATGCGTGCTGGTGTGGCTATCGCCGCAAACGATGGTCGTGCCGGGTTGCGTCAATCCCAACTCAGGCCCGATGACGTGCACTATGCCCTGTTCGTCCGAGTCAATGTCGAACAGCGAGATGCCGGATTCACCGCAATTGGAGCGAAGCAGGGCCATCTGCTTCTCGGCGATCGAATCAAGGATCGGCAGACTTCGATCAGTCGTCGGCACGTTGTGATCGATCGTGCCGATCGTTAGATCGGGCCGGCGGACGCTTCGGCCTGCCGCGCGCAATCCTTCAAATGCCTGCGGTGAAGTCACCTCATGAATGAGATGCAAGTCGATATAGAGCAGCGCCGGTTCACCCGGCGCCGCGCGCACGACATGAGCATCCCAAACTTTTTCGAATAGAGTGCGAGGCATAAGTAGCTAGTCCAGCCGCGGAGCGGCGACAGATCTATAGCCCATGGCGTAAGCCATGGGTTCAAGGGACAAGCGGAACAATTAGCCCCGGAGGGGCGAAACTCGCCGTCATTATTTGCAATCTTCCGCCGCTCTGCGGCTGATGTCCAATTCGGTCTGTAACCCTACGGCTCACGCCGTGGGCCACAGATCTTCCGCCGCTCTGCGGCGAAGAAGCGAGAGCTGCGCGAATTCTCTCGACGGTAAACTTCTTGCGCAAAGATTACTAACCACTAACCCGGACAACTAAGCAACTCACCACTGACTAAACCGCGTGATAGGCATGCCGCATATCGGCAAATTCCGCGATCCCTTCAGTAACGAGCTGGCCCATCTCCTTCGTGGAAACGACCTGGCCCAGGATGTCGTCAGCAATGTCGCGAGTACGATAACCGGCGGAGAGAACACTTTGGATGGCGCCTTCAATATCAGCCGCCTCATCTTCCAGCTTCGCCGTGTGACGCAGCAGCATTGCGGCCGACGCAATCGCGCCCAAAGGATTCGCGGAATTGCTGCCGGCGATGTCGGGCGCCGATCCGTGCACCGGCTCGTAGAGATCCACGGCGCCGCCTACGGTTCCGGACGCTAACATCCCCAGCGATCCGGCAATCACCGCCGCTTCGTCCGACAAAATATCTCCGAACAGGTTCTCGGTAAGAATCACGTCGAATTTTCTGGGGTTCGTAATAATGTGCATGGCGGCTGCGTCGACATAGAGATGATCGAGTGAGACTGCCGGGTAATCCGCGGCGACGCGGGTCACAGTCTTCCGCCAAAGTTGTGAAGTCTCGAGCACGTTGGCCTTATCAACCGATGTGACTTTGCCGCGGCGACCGATGGCGGCTTCAAAAGCTACCCGCGCGACGCGTTCGATCTCGGCAACCGAATACCGCATCGTATTGAACGCCGTCGAATTCCCGTTATGCGAGGTGATGCCGCGCGGCTCTCCGAAGTAGAGTCCACCGAGCAACTCGCGCACGAACAAGATATCGGCGCCGTCAACGATTTCTTTGCGCAAGGGAGAAGCAGCCGCGAGCTCCGGATACGAAATGATTGGCCGCAGGTTGGCAAAGCCGCCCAAAGACTTTCGCAACAGGAGCAGTCCGGCTTCGGGCTTTTCGGCAGGCAACAAGTGATCGAATTCGGGAGAGCCGATCGCTCCCAGCAGAACTGCGTCGGCGGCCAGACATGCGTCCAGAGTCGCGCGCGGCAGCGGCGTTCGAAATTGCTTAATCGCAGCGCCACCGACTGGATGTTCTTCGAAGTGAAAGTTGTGATGGTGAGTTTTGGCGACCTCGCGCAGAACGCGCACGGCCTGTTCAGTCACTTCCGGCCCCACCCCGTCACCCGGAAGGACAACTATTCTTAATTGCATATTCCCCTTGAGTCCTGCGGTGTCTTAATTCGGCTTTGCGTGGCTTTGCGCCTTCGCGTCTTTGCGTGAAATAAGTCTTCGCATAATAGCTCTCACGCAAAGACGCAGAGCCGCAAAGAAACCGCCAAGTAAGACCTACCTGAAAACTACGCTGCAGCCGACAGCGCACTCTCAGCCGAGATCAGCGAAATCAAGTCCTGATCGTAAATGCACTTCTTTCGATCCGCCAACTCTGAAAACGATCGGTAAGCCGCATCGAGTTCCGGCGCGTCGAGCGCATACCCCAACTCTTCATAACGCAGCGACAGCGCGTGGCGTCCTGAATGTTTGCCCAGCACGAGTTCGTTGCTCGGCACCCCGACAGATTCAGGAGTCATAATTTCATAACACAGCGGGTTGCTGATCACGCCGTGCTGATGAATCCCGGCTTCGTGCGCAAAGGCATTGCGGCCCACGATCGCCTTGTTGGGCTGGACACCGAAACCGATGATCCGCGACAGCAACTGGCTGGTCGAATAGATCTGCTGCGTATCGATCTGATTTTCAAACGGCAAGCTATCGGCGCGCACATTCATCGCCATCACAACTTCTTCCAGCGAAGCGTTGCCGGCGCGTTCGCCAATTCCGTTTACCGTGCATTCGATCTGGCGCGCACCGGCTGCGACTGCCGCCAGACTGTTGGCGACTGCCAGCCCGAGATCATTGTGACAGTGAACGCTGATCGTAATGTTAGTTCGATCGCCGACAACACGCTCGCGCACGGTTCGCACCAACTCGGCAAATTCGTTGGGGAGAGTATAGCCGACGGTGTCCGGGACATTGAGAATCGTTGCGCCTTCATCAACTGCGGCTGCGAACACGTCGCAGAGATAAGAAACGTCGCTGCGCGTTGCGTCTTCAGCCGAGAACTCAACCTCTTCCGCAAAGCTACGCGCCATCCGAATTGCATCGCGCGTCATCTTAATTACTTCCGCCCGGGTTTTTTTCAGCTTGTACTCGAGATGAATGTCCGATGTCGCGACGAAGGTGTGAATCCGAGGGTGCGCGGCTGAGCGCAAGGCCTCGGCGGCACGCCGGACATCCTGCTCAGCCGTGCGACACAAAGCGGCCACGGTCACCTCGCGACATTCGGCGGCGACAGCCTGGACGGCGGCAAAATCTCCATCCGAGGCGATGGGAAATCCGGCTTCGATGATATCGACGCCCAAAGACTGGAGCTTGCGCGCCAGGCCCACCTTCTCCTCCAGATTCATCGAACAGCCGGGTGACTGCTCACCGTCACGCAGGGTGGTATCGAAGATTTTCACGCTTTGAGATTTCACGCCGTCCCTCCTACTATCCAACGCCGAGCGATCCTGAAAACGCCAAGAGTAAAGATCGGCCCACCCAAAGTCAAAGTTATAATTTCTATGAAAACATAACGTTCTGTGATAGCATAAGCTCGCCCCACGCACGTCATAACCTGGAATGGAGAGTCACGGATTGGATATCAACCAGTTAGAAGTCTTTTTAGCGGTGGCGCAGGAGAAGAGTTTCTCGCGCGCCGCGGAAAGCCTACACCGCACACAGCCGGCGATCAGCCAGGCAATTCGCCGTCTGGAAGGCGAACTTGGCGAGCCGCTATTCGATCGGTCTTCCAAAGACGGGACGTTAACGGCCTCGGGACGGGTGCTCCTTGATTTTGCTCAGCAGATGATGAACCTGCGGCATCACGCGCATTCCGCGATCCGCGAATTGCGCGACCTGCATCGCGGCAAACTCTCTCTGGGCGCCAATGAGTACACGGTGATGTCTCTGCTGCCGTTGATTCCGATATTTCGCGCGCGCCATCCTCATATCAAAGTCGAAGTGAAGCGCAGCCTGGCCAGTCGCATCCCCAGTGAAATTATCGGTCGCGACGTTGAGATTGGCATCGTCACCTTCAAACCAAACGATCCGTCTATCAAGGCTTTGCCGTTGGTGACCGACGAACTCGCTCTGGTCGTAGCGCCGAATCATCCGCTGGCGGCAAAGAAAACCGTTTCCGTGCGAGAACTGGGCGCCGAGACGTTCATTGCGCACAACGTGCCATCACCGTATCGCGAAAAGGTGATCAGAACATTTGAGAAGAATCGGACGCCGCTGAATATTTCGCTGGAGATGCCGACGCTGGAAGCAATCAAGCGTTTAGTCGAACAGGAGATGGGCGTGGCGCTGATTCCGCGGCTGGCGGCCCAGACGGAAATTGAAAGAAAGCAACTGGTGGGATTAACCGTGCGAGAAATGAAACTCGAGCGACGACTGCACTTGATTTATCGGAAGGGCGCGACGCTGTCGCATGCAGCGAAAGCGTTTTTACGGGTCGCTAAAGAAGGTGAAGACCGGAAACCCGCTCACGCCCGAACACCTGAAGGCTCCTGAAACTTAAAGGCTTTCACTAAGGATGTCTCGTGCCGTGAACCTTGAACGAGCTGCGAAGCAGCGGTAAGAGCTAAGCCCAAGGCGAGGCTTTGCGAGCCTTGGGTCAACGACATCCTAAGACGATCGAGCCCCGAAGGGGCGACAGCGATCAGCGGCCAATCAGAGCGGGCCTCATTACGAACTCTCTATCGCCGCTCCGCGGCTCCCCAAATCTATTGAACCATCAAGCCCAAAGGCTCGCAAAGCCTCGCCTTGGGCTTAGCTCTTACCGCTGCTTCGCAGCTGGGTGAAGGTTCACGTCTTGGGTCGAGTGGTTTCCGTAGATCGAGTACGACAGCCCAGGGTTATTTATTGGGGAAACCTATCGACTGATCTTGACGTCGACGATCTCGCCGCCGAACTCGCGCAGAACTCTTTGCACTCGTGGATTCTCAGCCGCCGCCTGGCGCGCTTTTTGTTTCGATCGACGCTGCTCTTCTTCGGGTGACGCGGGCGCATCGTCGCCGCCGTTTCCAGTTGCGAAGCGAATCCCAACGTTGCGTCCGCAAATCTCTGCACACACTTCGCGCAGGATCTTCGCGGTGTCAGGCTTCGCCAAATGTTTATCGTCGGCGGAAAACTCAATCACCAGATCGTCACCTTCAAGGTCTATCCGCGGCGCCGCAGCGATCGCTGGAATCAGTAATTTCTTCTTCTTCTTCTCCAACTCCACTTTGATTTGATCTTTTAAGGAGCCCGATGGAGCTGGAGAGGCGTCGGGAATTTCAACACTCGATGCTTCGTGAGCGTCGGTTGGCTGATTGCTGCTTGCGGTCGCGGCCTCGTGTGCACTGGCGCTCTTGCCGGAACTGCCGGCGGAAGCTGTCCGGGTACCGGTATTCGTCGGCGCATTCGGCGCGCTCGGCGGAGTCTTTCTTTCTGCCGGGGCTCTGCCTGTGCGCAAAGCACTCTCGAGTTCGGCAATGCGCGCGACCAGATCGCTCAGAGGCGCGAGACGCCGCATCTCCATCAGCTTCACCAGACCCACTTCAACCTGATAACGCGGGTTGGCAGCTTCTTTGAGGCACGCTTCAGTCTCAGCGAGTGAATGAAAGAAGCGCACCAGATCAGACTCTGAAAACAGAGAGGCTTGTTGCTGCAGAGCCTCGGTCTGCGCGGAAGACGAATCCAGCAGCTTCGGATCGCCCGACACCTTCACCACCAGCAAATCGCGCAGGTGGCCCAGCACGTCACGACAAAAATTGCGCAGGTTGTGCCCGCGCATCACCAAATCATCGACGATGGCCAAAGCTTCAGCCGGCTTGTGTTCAGCGATGCCGTTGACGACTCGCGCCAGAACTTCAGCGCCGGCGATTCCCAGGGCCTTTTCGACATCCTCAGGTTTGATCTTCTCGCCGGCAAAGCTAATCACCTGATCGAAAGCCGATTGCGCGTCACGCATCGAGCCGTCGCCGGCGCGCGCAATCTCGCGAATCGCTTCTTCGGCAATCGAAATCTTTTCAGCCTTCGCGATTTCTTTCAGTCGATGGGCAATCTTCGCGGTCGCAATCGTGCGAAATTCAAAGAGCTGGCAGCGCGAAGTAATCGTCTCAGGAACTTTGTGCTCGTCCGTAGTCGCCATGATAAAGACGACACGCGGCGGTGGCTCTTCAACCGTTTTCAGCAGCGCATTGAACGCTGAAGTCGAAAGCATATGGACTTCGTCAATGATGAAGACCTTATAGCGATCGCGCGCCGGGTTGATGTTTATGCCGGTGATGATCACGTCACGCACGTCGCCCACACCGGTGTTGGAAGCAGCATCGATTTCCAAAACGTCCATCGAACGGCCTTCGGCGATCTCTCGGCAGGAAGCGCAATCAGTTTCATCGTTCGCTGAGCAGGGCGTGGCCGTGGGCTTATCGGACTTGTGACAGTTCAGCGCCTTGGCGACGAGGCGCGCAGTCGTTGTTTTTCCCACGCCGCGGGCGCCGGAAAAAAGATAAGCGTGATGCAGGCGATCGTGCGTGATCGCGTTTTGCAAAGTGCGGGTCAGGACTTCCTGGCCCGTCACGTCTTCGAATTTTTGGGGACGCCACTTGCGGGCGATTACCTGGTAAGACATTTATGAATAGTTACCATCCGATCAGTTGCATTTACTCTTAACCTTCTTATTGTGCTTCATTCCGCGCCAGCTTTGGCGTCGGATATTTCTCTAACATTCTCCAGGCGATGATGAGACTGCCGTCCGTGTCCTGACGCACAACTTGAAAAGCAACAAGGACGTCAGACTTGTCAAAACTTATGGAACGTAGAACATAAGTCGCGCCCACCTCAACCGGAACTCGTCTTTTATAAGTCGCGCCGTCGATTACCGTTCCCGTTCTAAACCTGCGTTGTTCGATTCGTGCCTGCGGCTCCTCAGCCACGGCTTTGTATTTAGCCAGAAACGCGACGCCGGGCAGTTCGGTGGATACATCTTCAAGCCGCGCAGCTTCGAGTTTGATCAACATTCCGTAATCGGCGCCGGCAAATCCCGACGACAAATATCCTGAATACAGTTCGATGTCCGATCCATACCCATACTCATGTGTCAGACGAACAAACGAATAGTAGGCGCCTCCACCCTCCAAGGTCAGCGCAGCTTTCTTGCTGACAACTGAATCAAACTTTTCTCGTGGCAGGAGCCTGATCAAACCGGTCCCTGGTTGCGCGAGAAACTCTGCGTAAGCTGCGCGGTCTTCCGCAGCCGGCGACAGAAACTGTTCTTCCAGCTTAGTGAGCTCGGCTCGTTTCGTTTCAATGTCTTTCAGCACCTCAGCGCGCGATTGTGTCTGACCGAGAGCTATCAACGAAGACACCGCAACTAAAAGTAAAACTGCGAAGATTCTTTTCATTTCCGGATTCTCCTTTTGTCGAAATGCGTGCCGGGAGAGAATTGCGAAAAGAATGTTAGTCGGATTTCGACCTCATTGTAGATTTCCGTTTGCCAATTGTCGATTTTCGACCACTAAGGGATGTCTGCCGCTGCCGATGCGCGATAGTTTTTGAGCCATGACCTATTACTTAACGGAACATTTATCTGAGCCGTTTACATACAGAACGTTCTCAATCTTTCGAGGTTTGAATTCCTGCAACAATTTCCACGCGAGCGTGACGCTGCCGTCAAAGTCCTCTCGCACGACGCGAAAAGCCACCAGGACGTCTGACCGGCTGCGATCAGTCGCGCGCAGCAAATACGTGTTGTTTACCTGAATCGGCAGACCCGTCTTGTACAGTTGGCCATTGATGGTTACGCCCTTAAGAAATTCGAGCCACTCACAACGCGCCTTCGGCCCTTCGCGCGGCGGTACGTACGCAAGCAGGAAAGCTGCGCGAGGATCCTTTACGCTAATTTGATCCAGTGCCACATCACCAAGATTCGTCAGCCTTCCGTCGTGCCCAGCGGAGAGCTTCCGCGGATATTGACACCGAGGCGGGCCGCCGACGACGCCCTGGCAAATGACATCGAACGTTAGCGCAATGTCTGCTACATAATTATGTGAAAGAAACGAGAACGAGTAGCGTTCGCCTCCTCCGCTAATCTTCGGCCTCTGCGTCGGCTGCTCGGGAGTCGGCTGGGGCAACAAACGAATGAGGCCGGTATCGGGCTGACCAAGGAAACTCGCATAGCTCTCTCGGTCCCGGACTGACGGCGCCAGCGGACCCTTCCTGAGCGCGCGTGCTTCTGGTGAAGGACCTTGTCTGGGCGATCGCTCAGTGTTTCGCCGCACCATATCGCGATATCTGGCCTCATCGCTTTTCTCGCCGGGCACATCTACATGAGCGGGGAAATCGAACGGCGGATTAGAAGCTTGCTGACCAGAAACGCCGGCCACAAACAGGCATAGGGCGAGAATAACTGGGCTCGTTGAAATGCGAATCTTCAAAGGTTCCTCCATCCTTCGGTTGGGAGAGCGAGGAAAACCATCCTTTAAAGCGCGGGCCTTTTTGATTTAGTCAGACTCCGGACTTACCCGCAACACACGCTGTCAATGCTACCGTTGCTCCGTTCCCGGCCTGGCGGGGTTCACAAGACTCGCGTTGTGCGGAGCCCGAAGTCTGATGAAGCCATTGTAGATTTCCGACTGCCAATTGTCGATTTGGGACGGTTTCCGGATGAGTCCTAATCTCAGCCTACTCTGCCTTCCTCGGCGAAGACCTCGGTTCTTCCTCTGCGGTTTCATACCCGGTAAGAAATAACCGCAGAGGCAATACCCAGGATTCCGCAAAGGCCACGGAGAAAATCGAAATTAAGAATCGCTTCTCGCCAGCACTAACGAGACTCAAACCGCAGTCTTGCGATGAGCGAAGATTCGCAACAGCCCATTGATCGCAAGGTGCAGCAGCAGATACACGATAATCGCAATTATCAGCGGCATCATAAGCGTGTGCCCGGCCTCGGTACTCGGACTGGCGACGATCCCACGAAACGGACGATAGAATGGATCAGTTATCGCCACGATGAATCGAACAAATCCGGCGCTGCTGCGCGCGGCCAGCAACGCCAACAAGAATCGCAGTCCCAGCAACGCGTAGAGGACAAAGAAAATATAGTCTACGATTTGCGAGATGCGCGCGACGCCGCGGGCGCGTTCGACCTCACGTTCGCTTTGCACCACTTCATCGACGGCTTTGGCGCGAAATTCACCGGCCACCTGTTGCACGCGAGCGTCTTCCCGAGGCGCAGTCTCTGCCGCGTGTTCAGCTATCTCTGACTGCACTTCTCCCTCGACTTGAGATTTCACCGAGCCATGCTGTTGCGCCCGGCGCGCTTCTTCGAGCGCCAGCTTATCGTCTTCCATTTTTTTCTCCCTTTGGGGGGAAATGATTATGTGCCGTTGATGACGGCGCGCATGCGCCGAATGGAGGCGCCGGGGAATTTTTTGGTGGCCTGAACGTTGGCCAACATGCGGTTTGCTTCTGCCAACGTCAGCCCTGCATAAACAGCCATGAACTGCGCTCTGGGACTTGTGTTCGAATAAGACACTTGTCCTGGCTCGGCACACCGGGAGGTAAAAACCTTATTGTTGGTAAAGAGAATTTGCGCGGCCAGCCGCTCAGGCTCAGGAATGAAGTTGTCGCAGCTGTCAGGAGGAGATGGCACGCTGCGCAAGATCACCGCGTAAAACAATTCAGTGTCGTAAATCACTGCGTTCTGAGGGAACCGGAAAGGGAGATCGTATGGCTCGAACTGGATCTGAGATGGGCAGGTTTGATTTGGATTGCCGCAGACGGACAAGTGCTTTGCAGGCTTGCGCTTTTGGGCCGGAGTGCTGGAAGCGAATGTTCCCAACGCGGTAATCGCCGCGAGCAGCAAAGTAAGTCGGACACGAGTTGGTTTCAGCTTAATCATCACAAATTCAAGATTCAATATTCCAGATTCAAAATCTTAACAAAACGGATGGCGGAGAGGGTGGGATTCGAACCCACGGAACGGTTCCCCGTTCACAGCATTTCCAGTGCTGCCAATTCAACCACTCTTGCACCTCTCCAGGCATTGCGGATTTCCGATTGCCAATTGCCGATTGTTCATCATCAGACCGTGAACGGCTGCTCCAAAGATCAATTGGCAATCATCAATCGGAAATCGGCAATGTAATGGCGGAGAGGGTGGGATTCGAACCCACGGTGGGCGTTAACCCACTCCGGTTTTCGAGACCGGTGCACTAATCCACTATGCGACCTCTCCAAGTCAGAGGTCAGAGATCAGAAGTCAGAGATCAGATGTGAATCCTAATGGTTCTCTGATTCCAACGTCTGATCTCCGACCTCTGACTTCTGACCTCTGACTTCCGACCTCTGACGTCTGGCCTTAAAAAACTTCCGCATCAACTCGCGGCACTCAGGCTCCAGCACTCCCTTGACGACCTGCACGCGATGGTTCAGTTGATCGGAATTGCAAATTTGAAAATGCGATTCGACTGCGCCCGCTTTCTCGTCAGTCGCGCCATAGACCAGCAGGGGCACGCGCGCCTGAATCAAAGCGCCCGCGCACATCGCGCACGGCTCAATGGTTGAATAAACAGACGCGTCAGCCAGCCGGTAATTCCCGATTTTCTGAGCCGCAGCGCGCAGCGCGACAACTTCCGCGTGCGCCGTCGGATCGCAATCGGTGCGCGTTCGATTGCCGGCAATCGCGACCAACTCACCCGCGACCACGACACAGCTTCCGATCGGCACCTCATCGCGCGTTCCGGCCTCTTGCGCGGCGCGCAAGGCTTCGCGCATCCAACGTTCGTGCTCTTCAAGCGCGCTCTGCACTGCACTCATCTTCTTCAAATAGCGAAACTCAGACTATAGGTTTCGCAAATAAACACTGTCAAGGAAGGTGTTCGTCCAGCCCGTGAGATACGCGCTGAATGTATCGCAGACTGTCCAGTCTGCGAGTCTCTTCGCCCTCCTGAAGGCGGAGCAGACTGGACAGTCTGCTCTACATCTTCGCGGAAACCGCATCGATTCCGTGTTATTATCTCGCTTGCTCTGCGAGCCGACTCACCGCTCGTTTCTGAGCCGCCCGTCATGGCAATTAATACTGAATCAACCCGCGACACCGGCCAACTTCGCAGCGAAAGCATTAATGAATCTCAGATCACCTCGCGCCTGCGCCGTCCGTCGAGTGCTGCCGGTGATCGGCCCACCGGCCGCTTGCGTCCCGTCTCTGGTTCGATTCATGAGACGGTAGTTCCCGACAAGCAAGCCGCTGTTTATGATCCGATGCGCAAGCTTTCGCCGGCGGAATTCAACACGGCGATGGCGCATTTCTATCGCGGCGAGATCCAGAGATCGAACACCTGGCGCAATCGCCTGGACACAACGACTAACTGGGCCGTTCTCAGCGCGGGCGCCATGTTGTCGTTTGCCTTCAGCTCTCCGAACACACCGCATTTCGTGATCCCGGTAGATTCAATCCTGGTGGCAGTTTTCTTGATCATGGAGGCGCGGCGCTATCGTTATTATGAAATTTGGTCCAGCCGGGTTCGGGTGATGGAAACCGGTTACCTCGCGCGAATGCTGGCTCCCGAGTCTGTGCCGGCAGATAAAGAATGGGCCTCGCATCTGGCTTCAGACCTTTTGACTCCGCATTTTACGATCAGTGTTTGGGAAGCGATTGGCCGGCGTCTGCGCCGCAATTACATCTGGCTCTTCGCTTTGCTGGCGTTGAGTTGGAACCTCAAAGTTTATTTGTATCCGAGCCCGGCGCTGACTTTCGACGAGTTCCTTTCGCGCGCGCAGGTCGGCCTCGTATCAGGCTGGGTCGTATTCATGGTGGGATTTGTTTTCAACGCGACGCTGCTGGTCTTCGCGCTCAGTACGATTCGGCTGCGCGAGGCGACCGGCGAAGTTTTGCCGCGGCACCAGTTCTCTCTGCATCCGCTGCGGGTGGTTTCGAATTGGGGACGCGCGGCATCATCAGGAACCAAGGCCACGGTGCGACGCGCCAAGCGCGCGAGGCAAAGACTCAAGGGCGCTACTTCCGGCGAATATCGAAAAGTTGATATTACCCAAACACCCGATCGGCGGATTCACAGTTCTGAGACACCAGATCGGCGAATTCACGCAACAGAAACACCCGATCGGATTCTGAAGTGAATGATCGATCGGTTCGTCTCGCCCGAAGGTTTTTCAAGATTTTCCTTGTTAGATCGAAAGATGGATCGGAAAGAGTCGCGTAGCCAAGGATCAGAAATCCACTCTGGCTTTGTCTCTATTAGCCGCTGAGCGGCGTAAGATCTGTAGCCCACGGCGTGAGCCGTGGGTAACGAAACCGTTGTTTACGCTCAGCCGCTGAGCGGCGAAACATCGAAGATAATGGCAATTAGGTTGCGCCCCTCCGGGGCTCTGTTGGTCCTTTG